>AMFJ01004333.1_pt1 | contig 66493 bp, 61 predicted proteins | sample 427208 | NCBI WGS metagenome assembly AMFJ01 (sample SAMN02954298, study PRJNA114691) | groundwater metagenome | biome: aquatic; feature: subsurface aquifer; material: sediment; isolation source: subsurface aquifer sediment | place: USA: Rifle, CO | collected 2008-08 | reverse complement strand
GCCGGCGGAGACGAGTCTTCCCTTTTTGCGATGAGTCTTTTTCGGATGTATTCCAAATACGCGGAAAAAAACGGCTGGAAAATTTCCATCCTTGATTCTCATCAAACTGAACTGGGAGGATTCAAAGAAGTTATTTTTGAAATAAACTCTCTCAATGACACACCTGTCTATAGAAATCTGAAATACGAATCCGGCGTTCACCGCGTGCAAAGAATTCCGGAAACGGAAAAAATGGGACGCATTCACACATCCACCGCCACCGTGGCAGTGCTGCCTCAAGCCGAAGAAGTGGAACTTAGGATTGACGACAAGGATTTGCGTATTGACACTTTCTGCTCTTCCGGTCCCGGAGGACAATCGGTCAACACCACCAAGTCGGCTGTTCGCATCACGCACATTCCCACCAACTTAATTGTTTCTTGCCAAGATGAAAAATCTCAGCATAAAAACAAAGACAAAGCGATGAAAGTTTTACGTTCCCGACTTGTTCAGATGGAAGAAGAAAAAAGAGCCAAAGAATTAGGCGATGCCAGAAAAACACAAATCGGAACCGGAGACCGCAGCGAGAAAATCAGAACCTACAATTTTCCCCAGGATCGCATCACTGATCACCGCATCAAACAATCTTGGAGCAATATTGAAGGAATTTTGGGAGGAGAAATTGAACCCATCGTAACAGCGCTTTTAGAAGAACAAAAAAGGAAACAAATGTCTTCAGAAAAATAAATGAAAAAAACAATCGAAACAATTTTAAAAGAATATCAGCCTAAGCTAGACCGTCTTGACCTTGAACTTATTATCGCTAATTCCCTTGCAAAAACGAGGGAATTTGTTTTAACGCATCCTGAGCACAAGCCCACAGGAGCGCAAATAGCCAAAATTGATTCATTTGCCCACAGAAGGGTCAAACACGAACCTTTGGCCTATATTTTGGGCTACAAAGAATTCTATGGTCTAAATTTCAAAGTTACGGCCGATACCCTCGTTCCCCGCCCCGAAACCGAACTTATTGTAGAAGAAGTTTTAAAATTGAAACCGAAAAACAAAAACATCATTGATGTCGGCGCTGGCAGCGGCAACATTATAATATCTTTAGCTAAAAATATAAAAGACAAAAATAATTTTATCGCTGTTGATATTTCCGGAAAAGCATTAAGCGTTGCCAAACAAAACGCCAAAGCCAATCAGGTTTTCAAAAAAATAAAATTCATCCAAGGAAACTTGCTTGATAAAATTAAAAATATCAATAACTCTATATTAGTTGCAAATCTTCCCTATCTTAATAAGGATTGGAAAAATTTATTAAAAAGCAGCGACAGCGCAGGATTGAAATTCGAACCAGAGACAGCATTGTATGGAGGAGATCAGGATGGACTGGGAATATATCGACAACTGGCGGATAAAATAAAAATGCTAAAGCCCAAGAATGTTTTAATTTTTTGTGAAATTGGACACACGCAAGTATCCGAAATGAAAAAAATATTCTCTTCATATAAAAAAATAGAGTTTCACAAAGATCTCTCCGGGAAATGGCGCGTTTGCAAAATAGAATGTGTTTAATCTAATTACATACGTACCGAGCAACAACGCAAAAATCCGCCATTTGGCGGATTTTCGCTTGTGCACATTTAAGTCAAATCAAAATCTTGATAAGATTTTTATTATTTCTTTCTTTTAGCTGTTTTCTTTTTAGCTACTTTTCTTTTAGCTGTTTTCTTCACAGCTTTTTTAGCTGTTTTCTTTTTTGCTGCTTTTTTCTTTGCTGCCATTTGTTACCACCTCCTTCTATAAATCTGTCAGAAGTGCTTTTATACACGAAGCGTTTGCTTCGCATTTTTTCTTTTGATTTTTGTTTGAAAATAATCTTCAGAAAAAGAGCGAAGCCAACTACCTTGTGAAAAAATCTCTGCAGAATTTTTTAATTTTTATTTTTAAAAATTTTTATCTTTGTATTTTTTATTACACACGAAACAAAAAAACTTTTCAAATACTTTCATACTTATAATTATAAATTGTTTTTGAAAAAATGCAATGCAAAAAAGTTATCCACAGCGTAAAATAAAATTTTTATTAAAAATTTCATCACGCTGCTAGCAAGTTTAAAATAAAAAAATAAAAAAATTTATTCAACAAAAAAATATTTTTGCATTCCTCTAATCACTCCGCTACCCACTACCTGTTCCCCGTTGCTAATTATTACGCCAAAAAATGTTATTTCTGTCTAGTTGACGATGAAAACCGCCTCTTATACAATTAATAAGAAAGAGGTCGAAGTGCCCTGTTGGGCAGACAAGCTTCAACGAAAGCGTACCTTTACATTAATATTTTAACTAGAAAGGAAGGTGAAATTATGGAAGAAACAACACCGGAAATGCAAGAAACCACGATGGATAAAATTAAAAGATGGTTTCAAGATAATCTCCGCATAATTGTAAGCGTTGTAATTGTTGTAGTTATCGCTCAAGGAATATATTCTTATTCCAAAAGAGCGGAATCTCCAGAGATAGCCAGCGATGAAACTCAAGAGCAAGGAGCAGAAACTGAACAAGAAGTTTCCGAAGACACAACCGAAAATGAAACGAGTGATCAAACTATCAAAGAAGAAACGACTGACAAAGTAGTTTCCGAAGCGGTCAGCAAAGAAACTGAAACATCTTTTGTTGAAACAGCGGAAAGAGGAGATGGCGCAACTCATTTGGCGCGAAGAGCATTGGCAAATTATCTTGAAAAAAATCCTAACTCGGAACTAACAAAAGAACACAAGATTTATATTGAAGATTACCTAAGAAAAAACATCGGTTCTTCATCGAAAATAGGAGTAGGAACATCATTAGAGTTTTCCAAGGATATAATACAGAAAGCCGTAGAACAATCCAAGAACTTAAATGACAGACAATTGAAAAATCTGCAAAAATATTCCGCAAGAGTAAATTTGATTTAGAAAAAACAGATAGTTATAGAAAAAGAAAAAACGAATTCGTTCTTTAGAAAAAAACTATTTTTTACAAAATAACATAAAACCTCGCAACTGCGAGGTTTTATGTTATTTTATTGAAAAAAATATCTTATCGTCTATCTTTACGCCGAACTCCTTGACTGTTCCGGCATTTAGTTCCAAAACCTTATCCGCCGCAACAGACGGCTTAATTGTTTCAGAAAAATCAAAAGGAATATTTTCCTCCATAGCAACTACTTTCTCGCCATCTATCCAAATAATATCCAACGGAAATTCCATATCTTTCATCCAAAAGGATCTCTTTTGCTTGTCGTCAAAAATAAAAAGCATTCCGCATTTCTCGCACATATCTTTTCTTTTTCCAAGTCCAAGTTGTCTTTTTTTGTTGCTATCGGCAATTTCTATTCGAAAAAGAGAATTCCCAAACAAAATCCACCCTTTCCTATTTCCATATTCTGAATAATCATTTTTTTTCACAAAAAAAAGAACGCCACAAAAAATTATTATCACAAAAAAAACAACCGCCACTATAAAGTATTTATTTTTCTTCAACAACATACACTTTTTTTCTGATTATTGAAATAATAGCGCTGACAATAAAAATAACTGAAAATATGGCGACGGACTTCCCTGCTGTTTTTGTATTCAAAGAAACCAAAGCAATCACTATTGTGATGATATAGAAAAAAAGACAAATTTTATTTTGCGACCATCCAAGATCCAACAACTTATGATGCAAATGTCTTTTATCCGGAGAAAAAATTGATCTTTTATTTTTTATTCTTTCATAAATAACCCAGAAAGCGTCCACAACAGGAATTGCCGCCACCAAAAGAGTTGTGGCGATTTTCAAACCGGCGAAAATTGCCAGAACAGCTAAAATAAATCCCATAAACATTGATCCGCTTGTGCCGGCCAGAATTTTTGCTGGATGAAAATTAAATATCAAAAAAGCCAGTATTGATCCAAATAAGGCAACCGTTATTATGCCCATCGGCGGTTGATTGACTTCCGGTTTGATGCTGAGCAGAAAAATTGTTGCCGCTCCGATAAGAGTTATTCCCCCGCTAAGACCGTCTATCCCATCAACCCAATTCATTGAATTCATAAAAACAATAATCCAAACAATCATAAACAAAAGACTGGGCAGAAAATTTTCTTTTATTCCCAAATCAAAAACTCCGCCAAAAGGATTTGTTATATATTCCACTCTTATTCCCATTATGAAAATGAAAATAACAATCATCAATTGAAAAAATATTTGTTTTTTCCAATTTAATTCTTGCAGGTCATCCCAAATTCCAAAAACAAGTATCGCCAAAGAAGCGATAATAACTATCCATAATTGATTGGAAATAAAAAGATTTTTATCCAGAATTAGGGTTGCAACAAATGCCAGGATAATAGCCGCTCCGCCCATTCTTGAAATTCCGTTTTTATGTATATGCCTTTCGGAAATTCTTTTTTCGGAAATATTCTTTTTTAGGAAAACAAGCAAAAACAAAAGAATACTGGAAACAGAAAAAGAAACAAAAAAAGGAAATAGATACAAAAAATCTTTCATCGCAATGCTTTCAAAAAATTTATTTAAATCGTTTTATTTTCTGATTTTTTCCGTCACCCAGAATTCTCCGAAATATCGTTTAAACAAAATTCTTGTTTGAGAATCAATGGCGGGAAGAGCTCCAAGCGTAGGCGCAATAATCGGCACCAAAAACCATTGCAAAAACATATAGATATATCTTTTTCTGGAATATTTTTCCGGACGCTGAGGCAAAAGAAAAAAACTCAAAAACATAGAAACAATCAAGCCAAACATAGCCAACATCATCAAATATCTTGTTACAAAAGGAAGATTGTGAGCGATAACACTTTCGTTAAAAGCCTCCCCTCCAAAAATCAAAGGGAGCCAACCCAAAATTGCTAAAATAAATGAGGAAGTTGCCCATGAATGATGACCTTCTATCATCTCAGAAGCAATCCTGATTTTTTTTGAAAGCCTGATTTGTTTGTCCGGCCACAAAGCTCGCATAATCATTGGAAAATTTTCAATTCCATACGCCCAACGTCTTTTCTGTTTATATTGATTCTTTATTGTTTTCCAATATGTCTGTGCTAAAACAGCGTCCAATGATATAGGCAAATAAATCGGCTTCACTTTATAATCACCATGATAATAGGAAAAACATTTCCAATAAATAACAGAATCTTCACTAATAACATTCACCGGCCAAAATCCAACTTTCACCAAAGTTTCAAAAGGCTCGCTATGGGAAGAGAATGTTACCATCTCCACTCTGGTGCTCTGATACATATGCCAAAACGAAGAACTGGTTACAATCACTCGCACAAAAGCGTTAGTATCCCAAAGATTATTATGATACATCGGAAGCGGTTGATAGGATCTTTGCAATCTTTTTGGGTCGGTTATATATTCATAGGTAAGCGCGGCAAAATATTGAGGATGGCAAACACTGTCGCAATCAAAATTGGAAAAAACAACGTTTTTATAATCAACCTTTCTTTCATCCAAATATTGCATCAATTTCTTGGCTGCATACGTCGCATTAGAAGCTTTGCATTTTAATTCCCCCTCCGCCACCTCATGAGTCGTTACCAGAAAATCTCGAAAAATTCCATTGAATTTATTTTTTAGATAATCTACTTTTTTCAATCTTTGCTCCCTATCCTCTCTTTCTTCCGTCGCCAAGAGTATTATTATTTGCTTGTTTGGAAAATTACTATCCGCAATAGCTTGGATAGCCGGTTCAATTATGTCCGCCGGTTCTCCAGCTGTTGGAAGCATCACGACATGCAACACCTTTCTCCAATCCAAAATGTCTTCCTTATTTTTTTCTATTTCAGAAACCTTTTCCAAAAATCTCTTATTCTTCTTTATCTCTTTTCTTATCTTCTTTTTTTCAAAAAATCCGACACCTTCGCCAAGCTGCTCTTCTATCTTTTTTATTTTTTCCGAAAGCATTGAAATATAGACAGTTGGATTTGATATGTTTTGACACCTCTCCCACCAATCGATAGTTTTTCCTTCTTGGAATCTCTTATAGGCCGTTACAGAATAAACAGTTATGAATATTGTTCTATAAATCCAATACACATCAAAAGCGATTATAAAAACTGCCACCCAAATCGGTAGAAAAAATGACAACAAAAACATCCCGATCAAAGTGAGCCACGTCAATGTTCCGGGAATTATTTCAAACATTCTCTGAATTTTTCTTTCTTTTGGATCTGTAGTTCTTGGATCTGGAAAATTAAACATTTTAGTAATTTATTCTTATTAAACTGCCAATTGCAATCAACGCGCTAATGTGCGCTATAAACGAAGCTAGAAACAACAAATACGTGACTGCCCTCTCTTTCTGTTTATAAAAAAAATAGCCCAAAATCGTATTTATAATGAAAATCAGGGTTACAATAGCGGGTAAAAGATAGATTTGTCTCCAATCGCCAATAATATCCACCCCGAAGTATACATTATAATGCAATATCAAAGGAAAATCAACCGGCCTGATAAAAAACAGCAACAACCCCCAACAAGTAAAATTTAAAAGCAACAAAACTATCAATGTCCAATGAACAATCGTACTGCGAAAAAATTCATGAGAAAAAATATTTTTTATAAATCCAGAATGTATATATATTCGCATCAGTATTCTTTTTGTGATTAAATTGCGATATTTTAAAAGATTATAATAATTCCGACGGTTTATCTAGCGCGAATGGTTCTATCTTTCTTTCAGAATTACCTATCTTAGCAACATCTTTATCAATTTTTTCAAATTCTTTATGAGCAGTATTATAGTGATTCACAGTAGTGCCTAAACTACTTCCTATTTTTTTGAAGTATTCATCGTATCTCATAATATGTTGTTGCAGTTTTCCCACATTGGTTCTGATTTCCTTGGCGCTTTCTTCTATTTGAAATGCCCTGAGTCCTTGAAGCACTGTTTGCAAATAAGCCAAAAATGAAGTTGGAGAAACAATTATAACTTTTCTATCCTGAAAAGCGTATTCGATTAAATCCCGTGTATTCACCTGCCCGGTGCCTACCTTATTTACCAATAAATCATAATAAATCGCCTCCGAGGGAATAAACATAAAAGCAAAATCCATAGTTCCCATTTCGGGACGAATATATTTTGAAGTTTCATCAATACGATTTTTCAAATCCTGCTTAAACAATTTTTCAAATTTTTCCCGTTCTGCGCTATCCGCAGCATCCAAAATTCTTTCGTAATTTTCAAGAGAAAATTTCGAATCTATGGGAACTATTTTATCTTTGACAAAAACGACCGCATCCACAATCAATTCTTGTTCAGTCCTTTCACTTTTTCCCATCTTATATTGCATTTGATACGAACCGGGAGGCAAAACATTTTTCAGTGTTTCTTCCAAAAAATATTCGCCCAAAACTCCTCTTTGTTTTGGATTTTTGAGAATATCCTGAAGATTTTTCAACTGAGCGGAAAAGTTAACAACTTGCCTGTTGGTTTCATCTAACTTGGTCAGTTTTTCCGTCACTTTCGAAATAAGATCCGCGGATTGACCGGAAATTCCCCTGACCGTATTGATTGTGTCTTTCATATGTTCACTCGTTGAACGACGAGCTTCGCTAAGTTTCATTTCAAGCTCTTTACGCAACTCTCCATTCTGCTCACTAAGCGAACGCAATCTTTCCAGAATTGTGGTTGTTTTCTCCTGCTCCTCTCTATTTTCCAAATTTTTTTGAAAATTTCTTTTCAAATCAAAAACCAACGCCAGCAAAACGACCAATAAAACAACAAGAACTATAATCGCAAAATATATAGCCATAACGCAAAAATTAATCTAATAATGAGTTTTTATTTTTACTAATACTTTTTCAATCCTGCCACAAATCTTTTTAGTCCGGGAATCTTGTTCACAATTTCATTATACGGACCGTCCAGGAAATCAATCAGAAACCTGTCTAACATATCCAAACGATATTTAAATTCTTCACTGTTCATAAGAACAAAACTGATTTCCTTGCCAATTTCCGCTTCAAGATTATTCATAACGCTCCTCAATTTGCTCCGATTGACATTATTAACAACCAAAATCATATCTACCTTGCTCTTCGAATGATTAAGAAAGATACCACTAATAAGAACCAGCTTCGCATCGCCAATCCCCTTGATTCTTCCTAAACTTTTGCACTGGGGATAAATATTTGATTTCGCTATTAATCCTCTAAGTTCTGGATAAAAATGAAAACTCTTGTTCAATACAAAATATTTTTCTCTCTTTTTTGCTTTTTCCGTAACAAACTTTATTTTTTTCAAAGCATTCAATTCTTTTCTCACCTGAGAAACGGATAACATATTTTTTTGAGTTATATCGGCAATGGAATGATCATTGTCAGGATTCAACAAAAAAAACCTCAATATTCTGGTTTTCGCCTTGGAACCGAATAATGTTTCTAGAATTTCAGACATATTTTTTCAATAAAGATGAATATATTAACGAATTACCCCCAAAAGGTTCTAAAGGCAGTATACCTCCAATTATTGAAAAAGTAAACTTCCCGGGTTTTCAATAATCACCCATTTGGCTTTAAAAAATTAATCATATATAATTATAAAAAAGGGCAGAATTTCAACATTTTTTCTATTGACAAAAAAATGTTATAATGGCAAAAGATATGTCTTCAAAAAACAATGAAAAAATCAAAAACTCTATGGAGCTAAAGAAAGAAATTTCTCAAATTTTTGTCGCCAACAATTCAAAACTGAAACCCTATCTAGAAATTTTCCAGCATAACCCTGAAAATATAATCCAACAGCCGCTGGGAATTTTAGTTGGTTTCTTTGAAGTTAAAGAATATAGCGATGATTCCGCTTATATCGTAAACTTTCTTAATTCAGTATTAAAAAAGGAATATTACGCCAATCCAAAAAAATCGATTTCCGAAAGTTTTGATTCTGCCCTGCATAAAATAAATTTGGCTCTTTCTGAAATAACAAAACACGGCAATGTAAACTGGCTTGGAAAACTGGATGCGGCTATCTGCGTGATAGAAAAAAATAGTATTTATTTTTCTTCTACCGGAAAAGCCAAGATTCTTATTTTCAGAAAAGATTCTCTTTCCAGCATTAATGATGACTTTTTGCAAGAAGAAACTGAACTGCATCCCGTAAAAACATTCATAAATGTTTCCAGTGGAAGACTGGAAAAAGACGACAAGTTCATAATAACTTCAGAAAATATCTTTAACATTTTTTCTATTAATGATTTGGAAAAAAATATTCTTCGACTTCCTCCGGAAAAATTTGTTCAACTCCTGAAAACAGCCCTAACTAACGAACTTGATCTATCGGGAACTATAATTATAGATGTCATCGAAGAAAAGTTGGAGGAAAAAATAATCTCTTCCGGTTTTCAAAAAAAATCAACTGGCGTAAATTTCTTCAGTGAAAAAACTTTTTCCAGAAAAAAAACAGCTAAAAAAATTACCACCAAAGAAGCTAATGAAAATGAAATGTCTCTGCCTACTGAAAATCCTGAAGAAAAAAATGAATACGTAGACAAAAAAACAGGTCATATATACATACAAGAAACTGGCGAACAAAATGAAGATAACACTAATTTTAAAGAAAACATTTCAATAGTCACTGAAATTTTTGCAATTTTTTTCCATAATTTCAAAGTATTTTTCAAAAAGCAAGGGTTCATTGTTTGGAGAAAAACTATTAAAAAAATCAGGGAAATAAAACTGATTAAACCTGAAAGCAAGGCTGCTTCAAATGAAAAATTAGAATCCGAAACAAAACCAGAACCGACGCCAGAACCGGTCAAAATAATTTCCGAAGAAAAATTCTCAGAAAAACCCTCGCCAACAGAAAAAAAAGAGATCATTAGTCAAAAAAGTCTGCAAGAAAAACTGGCGCCATTTTTCAACACAACCAAAGAATTTTCACAAAAAATGACTGTTTTTATCGAGAAAATACTTAGATTATCCATTCAACAAGCCAAAAAAATATTTTTCTTATTAGCTGAGAAATATTCAAATAAGCAAAAAGAAATTCCCGCATCAAGTGAAGCTGCCAAAAAAACTTTCTTCATTTTTCCCGACATATCCGTCATAAAAAATCTCTTCCATTCTTTTAGTTACAAGCAAAAAACATACGCACTAATATTAATCTTAATCATTTTACTAGGACCATTAGCTATCCTAAAACTAATCAATGGGAACAAAAAAAATGATGGCGCTCCTGTTCGAACTGTTCAACCGCAAATATCAGAAACCGAAAGACTTTCCCGGGAAAAAAATATCATCTTTATAGATCAACCGGAAAAAACACTCAATGTCGCCAATGCGATCGAGGTTCTGTCCCTAGAAAATTCCATCATTGCCATATCTTCCGATAAAGTAACCATAATAAACGACCAGGATCAGCCTAAGGATTTTTTATGGACAAAAGAATTGGGAATTGCAAAAAAAGTAACCCACATGAAAGACTTGAATATTTTTCTGATTGCAACCGACCAAAAAAAGATTGTCTCATTCAGTCCAATCTCGTTGGAATTTAAAGACAATTCCATACAATTGCCGGATAATTATGAAATCAGTCCGATGGCCACCTATCTCACCTATCTATATCTTCTAGATAATAAAAACAATCAAATATACAGATATCCCCGCGCTGAAGGAGGATTTGGAGCCGGATCAACCTGGATCAAAGATACCGTTGATTTATCAAATATTTCAGACATAAGCATTGATGAAAATTTATATTTGTCCAAAAAAAATGATCTGAAAAAATTGTTTCGCGGAAAAATTGCGGACCTGTCTCTGGAAAAATCCAACACTCCCATAAATTTCGACTATATTTATACCGACATTTCGCTTGAACATATATATGCGTTAGACAAACAAAATTCACGCGTGATTCAATTCAATAAAAATGGAGAAATTATAAAACAATATCACAACAAAAACATCAGCAACGCCAATGAATTTTCTGTTAACGAAAAGAATAGAAAAATATATATAGCCACTCCTCAAAACATCAGCATAATAGGAATGCAATAAGCCTATGATACTTCAAAAAAACATCTCAATAACTATTGAGATGTTTTTTAATTAAACAAGATCAACCAATCATCAACTAGAATTCACGTTTTATTTTATCAGCCAACTTGGTTCTTTCTATTATCTCTCGATTTACAATCTTAGCATCCCTTCCATATTTAAGTCGAGAAAGCTCTTTCAAATAATTAGCCACTTTCTGATCGCCGCTGCTTGGCGGATATGTTTTCATATTGAAAGGTTTGGAAAGTTCGCCATTTAACAATATTTTGGAAAAACAATTATAGTTATCCACATTCACCAAGTCATTGGCGGTAAAAATTGGTTCGAATTGTTTATCCAAAAATTCAGCGTCTTCCGGTCCAACCCTGAAAGAACAGAGCGATCCGACATTTCCAAAAACCGCCTTGGAAATTTCTTCGCTAAGTTGACCGATAAACTGATGCGCAATAACAAGATCCAGATGATATTTTCTAGCTTCTGACAGTATTTGGGAAATGGAATCAGTCGTAACATTTTGAAACTCATCTATATAAAGATAAAAATCCTTCCTTTTATCTTCTCCCATATCAACCCTGGAAAGGGCTGCCATTAAAAGTTTTCCCACAATAACCAATCCCAAGAGATGACTGTTTATTTCTCCCAATTTTCCCTTGGAAAGATTGACAATAAAAATCTTTCCTTCGTCCATTATTTTCCTAAAATTTATAGTGCTTTTTTGTTGAGCAATAATCGGCCTCATCATATCATTGGAAATAAAGGTCGTAAGTTTTGAAGTAATGTATGGAACCATATTAGCCAAGGCCGCTTCTCCGCCAGCTTTCTCTGCTTCCTTAATCCAAAAATCCCTGACCACCGGATTTGCGCATTTTTCCAATTTCATCTTTCTAAAATCTTCATCGGCAAGCACTTTGGAAATTTCCATTAATGTTGAGCCTGATTCCGGGTCTTCCATAATAAGCAACATAGCGTTTCTGACATATTGTTCAAACATTGGTCCTCCGGTTTGCCTCAGGTCATACAATTTATCAAAAATATTCATCATTTCATTAATCACGAAAGTTTTCTCCTCCGGTCTATCATATTCCAACATATTAAGACCAAAGGGGCGTTCAGTGTCGGACGGATCAAAATAAACGACATCATCCGCTCTCTCTTTTGGAACAGCCGCCAAAACATCCTCGGCAAAATCGCCATGAGGATCGATGATACAAATGCCCTTGCCATTTTTAACATCTTGCTTGGCTAAAAATTTCAAGAAAGCAGACTTTCCAGTTCCCGTTTGTCCAATAACATAAAGATGTCTTCGTCTATCTTCGTCGGAAAGTCTTATGTCTGTTTTTTCACCACGATAATCATTGAAGCCCATAAGCAATCCTTGTGATGGAATATTTAACGGAGGCGAAGCTGCTCCCGATTTCAGCCATTTTATTTTTGGAGTTTCCGTGGTTGAAATAGGAAAATGAAATATGCTGGAAATTTCTTCTGTTCCCAAAATAAACGAAGCTTCCTCGCTAAAATTTCTAAATATATAATCAAATGATATTTGTTTGTTTTTTGTTCTTTTTTTAACAACCAGATGATTGGCATCGGCGTTCTCAAATTGAGAAAAAGCATTTTCAAGATGAGATAATATTTCGTCAGCCCGTTGTTGCGTTGAAGCCGAAGCCAATATTCGTATATTGGTCTTGAATCCTATCTTACTGGCCTTTCTTTCAATTTCCTTCACTAATTCCTGTTCTTCAGGCGTGAGTTGGATATGATCTTCTATATTCTCCATTCCAACAGGCTTATTTTTCAATATTTGCAGAGTTTCTTTCCCTAAATCCATTGCTAAGCTAGGATTAGCGTCCTTAAGACGCTTGCCTTGTTGCATTTTATGGGCTATAGACCTTCCTTCATTTCTCCAAGATGTTCCGGTTGGACGCAGAACGATTTGAATAACAGCGCCTTCTTCGGCTGTATTCAACTTACTCATTGCATTTGTAATTTCATTGAGAGGGTCGACATCCATTCCTTCATACGTCAACAGCGGAATTGCTTGAGTATTTTTCAATTTTATTTCTGCCGCAGCGGTAAAACTTCCGGGAGAAAAAATGGTGTAATCAGGAACTTTTTCAATGGAAGCGTTGGGAAAATAACTATGAACTTGCTTTTCTATGCTGCTTCTGAATTTTTTAGGAACAGCCATATAGAAGAAAATTTCTTCACTGGTTGAAGGATTGGCAATTTCCAACGTTACGTGCGGTTCGCCATAAATAATTTTTCCCAAAATCGATCTTCTTTCTTTTATATTAGACAACGTCCCCAAAAGTTGTTCCATCGCCCCAATTTCTTCTTTCCAAGATTCAGCCCTTTCTTGCTCCTGATTGTTCTTAAAAATTTTTGCAACTCTTATTATTTCCAGATCCATATTTATCGACCTGTTTATTTGAGCGCGAAAATTAAAAAAGCTTCTCAAGACCAAAAAAATTCCAGTCGCAAAAGCAATGACTGAGAAAAACATCATCAATGGAATAAGTATTATATTCAAGTCAAATTCTATCATTTTTTATTTTTGTTTTATTTTAAAAACCTATATCTCCTTGATTATTCCTTTTTTCACCAAAGCATCGTGAAACTCGTCTGACAAAAGCCTGTCGTGAAAAGTATCCAGCACATAATTGTCTTGCAGATGTTTCGCCACCTTAACCGCGTGCACAACCCCTTTTATCGAAGCAATGTCAACTAAATGATTAATCTGAGTTTCCGCATCGGTTTTTTGCGAAACAATTTTTGCGTCATCAGAAACCACATCATCCAATGAAGCAACCGTGTCGTCAGTTTTAATCTTGGATATTATTTTGGCATAATTTCCATCTTTTTCCGCAACTGATATTTCCGCCGTCCCCTCCTTTTCCACCTTAAAAACTTCTTTTTCTTTTTCCAAGCCATCCTCTATTTTATTTTCAGAAAGCTTTCCCTCCAAGTTTAGCTTATTTTCATCAATCAAATCCGGATTCGGTTTCAATGGTTCCATAAAAAAATATATATTAAATTACACTTTCATTATACACAAATATCAACAGTTATTCCATTATCTGGCATCGATTATTTCTTTTTTGAAATCAACAATCACTTTTTGCATAAATTCATCATAATCTTTTATTCTTTCCATAAAGAATTTTTCCAGTTCCTCCGGAGAGGAGTTTTTTTTCAAAAGCTCCTCATATTCATCCCGTCCCTTTTCACCAATTGCCTCCATTGTTTCAATAAAAATTCTCTTAAGCAGAGCTTCTGTCATTTTGATGATTATTTTATTCTGCTTGTCTTGCGGGAGAGATTCTATTTTCAAATCTTTGACAAGATCGCTAAGCGCTTGCGATTGAGTGTTGTTATCCATTTGAATTGTGTATAAATATTTAAATTTTTTATTTTTGACTTTCCATTGAAATTCTCACCGCTCTTCTAGCCCATTGATCAAAAGATTCCACTTTATTGCAAGGAACATCCTTCAAAAATTCTCCCAACACCTTCTTTCCTTTCTCTCCCAACTTGACCATTATTTCATTCTGGTTTTTGGAAATATTCAATTTATTTATTTGATTGAAAATTTTGCTGTCTCCCTCGCATATATCGCCCCTAACCGCAGCCAGCCTTTCTTTGAACTGTTTAAAAAAATCAGGATTTTCAGAAAATTTTCTGACAAAATAACTGTGTTCTTCCTCTCTTTGCGCATTAAAAGCCTCCATTTCACTTTCATCCAATCCGGTTCCGCTAGTTCTTACGTCATCATCAATAATAGCTTGCTCAATTGGAGCGCTATCGCCATCGATCACGCCTTCAACATTTTCAGCGCTCACTTCAACATTATTCACTGAACCACTTTCAATTTCTTCCGGCAAATATCCCAAACCAGGATCATTTTGTATATTTTCTATTTCCAATGTTTCCGGATTAAAAATAATTTCAGCTCCGGGGTGAATCAAGCTTGGTGGTCCGGATGGAAATTTGTCAGAATGTTCATGAGCAAAATCAAGCGCCACTCGATGAGCAATTTGTCCCGCATCAAAATTCTTAAGCTCAGGATGGTGGTTATATATCTCTGATTTATGATTTTTTATGTATTCAATAAGTATTTTTTCAAGACTATCTCCCTTCTCAACTCTTAATGTTTCTATCTTAAATGTTTCCGCAACTTCTTTGGCGCTTTCTTCAAATTCATCAGTAACATTTCCATTCATTAATATTTTTGCCAATCCGGAATCCTTGCTTCCATTTACAACACCGTCAATCTGTTCTATTTCAAACATTTCTTTAAACTGATTAACCACCCAGCCAAATCCGCTTTTAAGCATATCCGTGTCAACTATGGAACCAGCAATGGTTCCGGCAGATCCAAGCGCAATTGCCAGTCCCAAATTTTTTAGTTTCTCATTCTTTATTTTATTTAATTCATCATTCTCATCATAAATAGTTTTGTCTATCTGAGCATTCAAAAAATCAAACATTTCTTCCGGAGTCATTTCTTCCATTTTTTTAGCTGCAATATCTTTTTTTAAAGAAACTTCCGCTTCTCTTTTTATTTCAGTTCTTTTTTCAAGACCCAAAGAAATTCCAGTGCCGGTAGCCACGCTCAAAAAAAATCTTTTTGCAAAAGCTCCCGCTCCCACTGCCACCGCTGCCGCTCCTCCAGCATAAACTCCACCGGATATAATGCCGGCGCAAGCGGTTCCCACTAAAAGTTTTTTTGCAAACGGAAGCTCCCGATACCATTTTGTTCCATCTATCATCCACTGCTTGACTCGCCCATCCAAATGTTCAGCTTTGACATCATTATGTGCTTCAGAGAGATTCAATTTAGCTTCGGTCTCAAAAAACGCCACGATTTCAGTCAATTTTTCTTGCGAAACACCATTCTCATTAGCATCTTTCAAGATAGCTTTTTTATATTCCAAAAGACTATTATCATAATGCGCCCGCATATAGGCCACCTCCGGATCATTCTCAAGATTCTGATTATTCTTGTGCCTAAACATATGCCCAAAAAACTTGTAGACACTGTTGAAAGCTTTTTTCTTTTTATAGTCCATTTCCAAATAATCTTTCCTGTCTGTTTCTATTTTTTTCACCAAATCGCCAAATTTAGCATTGTCATTATTTTCATAATCATCAGGCAAAGATTTGGGTTTTATTTTTATTTTTTCAGCATCATCAGACTTGTCGCTTCCTGCTTCAATAGATGGCGCTTTTGGCATTTCTGGCACTTCTGGTATTTTTTCCTTAGGTTTTTCAGGCTTACTATCTTCCTTCTTTTTTTCTTCTTTTGTTTTTTTCAATTTTTGTTTATCTTTTTCAAATTTATCTTTTGGCTTTTCTTGCTCTTGACCACTTAATTCACCACCTTTTGCAATTTTTTTAACCAACTCAAAAATAGCTTCCTTGTTTTTTGCTTTGGATTTTTTATTAGCTCTTTCGACATTTTCCGCGCAAAAATCCCTAACCTCTTTTTCCATTTCATCTTCAGCTATCTGCGCATCCTTTTTTTCTTTAACAAAAAGATTGCCTATATTAATAATATACCCGTATTTTCTTGCCAATCCTAAAAGATGTTCATCTTCTTTATTAAGTCCGGTCGCTTGCTCTCCGGCAAAAATATGATGCACAATGTCAAAAACCTTTCCCTCAAAATCATTCTGCTCGACTGGTTTAGCTGATTCAATTTTAACTTGCGCTGTTTCCGCAACCGGTTTTTCTTCTGCAACGGGAGCTTGTGTTTCTTCCGGCGCAGTTTCCGCAAATGGCGAAGTATTTTTATTTTTATTGCTGTCTACATTGCCTTGTTCTGCAATAACAGGAATTTTACTTTCTTGAGCAGCGCCATCCGCAACCGCCTTTTTCTTTTCTTCCATTTCTTTCTCAGTGTTCTTTTTTTCTTCTTCCAATCTCATTCTCTCTTCTTCCACTTTCTTCTCCGCTTCCTCTGCTTCTCTTTTTTCTTTCGCCTTTTTTCTCGGGTCATCCGCTTTTAACACTTCCGCCATTTCCTTTAAATCTTTCCCAAAAATTTCTTTCTTTTCTTTTTTTCCAGTTCCAAAAATTTTATCTTTTAATTTAGCAACAAAACCCTTATGATCAATTTTTTTATCAGTATTAAAATCCTGCTCTCTAACTAATCCTTTTTTTTCATCTCCGTTAACTCTTTTTTGCGCGTCTCTTTTTTTCCTCTCTTCTAAGACTTTTTTCATCAATTCTATATTGATGGTTCTAATTGGTATTGATACTGTTTCAAGCCCTTGATTCGTATTCGATTCTGTTTCCGCTACTGATTTTTGCCTTAGCTTTAATTCTGCTTCCGGTTTTTGTTCCAGCTTTGGCTCTGGTTTATTTTTTTCTTGATATTCTTTCCATATTTCCTCCAATTCTTTGTTAGCCAAATTCATATCGTTTTGCAAAACAACCATATCCTTACTATTATTTGGCAAAATTTCCTGAGGAATATCCGACGAGCTTATTTTAATGGAACTAAAATCAGCGCCTACTGCAGATTTTCCATTCAATATTTCCTGTTTTTTTTGATTTAAAACGTTATCAATCAAAACAGCGCACTTTTCAAGTTCGCTTTTTCCATTCCTATTCGAAGCGGATTCCAAAGGACTAATGCGTCCAAATCCATTTTCTCGACCCATTTTTATTTTGAATTTTTAAATCTATTTTTACTGAATAAATTATACCACAAAAATACTCAAAAAACTATCCGTTTTTTATTTGCCAAAAATTAATTCATTAAAACAAAAAATAATGCTATAATATTAGAAAAGAAACAAAATAAACACAAAAAAATGAACACTCAAAATAAAAATTTGACAGTTTGGATAATTCTTTTCGCCATCATTCTTGCCGCCTTTTTCTTGCGATTCTACAATATTGAAAATCTTCCTTCTGGAATATATCCAGACGAAGCGGTAAATGGAATAGATGCCTACGGGGCTCAACTCACCGGCAACTATCAACTTTTCTATCCGGACAACAATGGTCGCGAAGGGTTGTTTATTAATCTTCAAGCCCTGAGCATAAAATTTCTCGGAAACACCGTAACCGCTCTCAAGCTTTGGTCAATTATTTTCGGAACATTGACCGTTTTGGGAGTTTTCCTTCTTTCTCAAGAAATTTTTCGAAGTTACCGCGCCGGACTCATCAGTGCCTACCTGACCGCTTTTTCCTATTGGGCTATAAATTTTTCCCGCATCGGTTTTCGCGCCATTATGGTCCCCTTAATCACAACTTTTTCTTTTTATTTTCTTCTGAGAGGTTTTCGCACAAAAAAATATATCAATTTTATCTTATCCGGACTCATCTTCGGATTAGGATTTCATACCTACATCGCCTTTCGCATAACACCTGTAATCGTAGTCGCGCTTCTGATTTTTCTATCAGCCTTTCACAAACATTTTGTTAAAATTTTCTGGAAACAAATCTTGATTTTTGGCATCGCCGCTTTCATAACTCTTTCTCCTATGATTTATGAGTTTTATACTCATCCGGAATACCTTGAGTCTCGCTCTGCTTCCGTTTCTATATTTTCTCCTGAAATGAACAAGGGAAATATAGTTACAACATTTTTTCGCAGTCTTGGATTAAGCCTGGTTAAATACAATTTCTGGGGAGATCAAAATTGGCGACATAATTATCCTCCTTATCCCATCTTAAATCCAATTGTCGGCATAACTTTTCTTACCGGACTTTTATATACAATATATAAAACTTTTCATCTTCTTTGGTTACGGTATAAACACAACATACGCGACGAAAAGTTTTTTCTCTATTTATTTATCCTAACTTGGTTTGTGTGTATGTTAGTTCCGGAATTTTTGACCGCTGAAGGACTTCCCCATTCTTTGCGTTCCATTGGAACACTTCCAACTGTAATGATTTTGGCCACCATCCCTTTTCTTTGGATTATTGGCAAAATACAAACCTATAGCTATTCACTCAAAATAACCGCCATTTCTCTTTTGGCTGCGTCTTTCATTTTTATAGGAATTTTTGATCCCATAAAATATTTTTTATTTTTTCAAAATAATCCCAAACAACATTCTTCTTTTAACGCAAACCTGAAAGATATCGCCTATTACATTCAAACTCTTCCTAAAAACACAATAAAATATATAGTCGCCGGAAATATGGAAAGAATTCCAATAAAATATCTCAACCCAACTCTTCCCAATGCCTTCTATGTCCATCCTGATCAACTTTCTTCCATAAAACCAACTGGCAATTTCGTGATTGTTACCACGCCAGATCAAGCATACAATGTTTCTCACTATATTGAAAAAATGTTTCCTGCTATCAAAAAAATAGAGCACGAAAATTTACCGGGTGATAAATTTTTCGAATTTAAAAAATAAAATTTATATATATGGAAAAATTTCTAAAAAAATACCAATGGCTTATAATGGCAGCTATAATAATATTTTTCTTAGTCGTTTCAATTCTCAATGCCAAAAATGATGGAATTACCTATGATGAAGTCGCGCATATCCCAGCAGGCTATTCCTACCTCACTCAACACGAAATGCGTCTCAATCCGGAACATCCGCCTCTACTGAAAAATCTCTCCGCCATCCCATTGTTGTTTTTAGATATTAATTTTAACACAACCCAAGATTTTTGGACCAAAGACAATGTGGCGGATAATCAGTGGAATGCCGGAAGAAACTTGCTATATCATTCAGGAAATGACGCGGACAAGATAATTTTCTGGTCAAGAATTCCTCTGATTATACTTTCCTTGGCGCTGGGACTTTTTATTTTCTTCTGGACCAAAAAAATATCCACAACAACTGCCGCTTTTATGGCATTTATTTTATTCTCATTCAGTCCCAATGTATTAGGACACAATCATCTTGTGACTACCGATGTGGGCATCGCCGCTTTTATAGTTTTTGCTTTTTATTTTTTCATAAAATTCATCAAAAATCCCTCCTGGAAAAATGTTCTCTGGGCGGGAATTTTCTTGGGGCTTCTTCAATTGGCAAAATTCTCTGCCGTGATGACTTTTCCTATTCTTTTTCTTCTAACTATTTTCTATCCATTTTTCAAAAAAGAACAAATAGAAAGAGCTAAAATAAAAATTTTGGGAGAATATATTTTTAAAGGAATTTTAGTTTTTGTTATTTCCCTGGTTATGGTTTGGGCGCTCTACTATTTCAACACCTATAATATGCCCAAGGAGCAAATAGATAACGCTATCAACTACTATTTTCACTTTGACGATCCCAACATAAAAACAATCTATGCCAGAAAAATTCTTTTCGCCATCAATGAATATCCGCTATTGCAGCCAATGGGAGAATATTTATTCGGAGTAATGAGGGTTTTCCAGAGAGTAGCCGGGGGAAATGTGACTTATTTTATGCATAATGTTTCCAGCAAAGCTTCTAAAGCTTATTTTCCCCTCGTTTTCCTTATAAAAGAACCTCTTCCAATATTATTTCTGACTTTATTTTCTCTTATCGCTTTTTTTCGCAACACAATTATCGCATTCTATGCGGCAACAAAAAAATCTTCTTCTGAAAATTTGGATATTTTTTCTAAATTTGTCAGACATAGGCTGACGGAAATAACTATGTTCACATTTGTTATTCTCTATTCTGCAACAAGCATTTTTGGAAATCTCAATATTGGATTCCGCCATCTTTTTCCATTAATTCCATTTGTCTACATCTTGGTTGCCAAAAAAATATCCGACTTCCAAAAAGAACATACCAACAAAAGAGTTTTCACATTATTGATGACGATAATTTTATGTTTATGGCTTATTGTCGAAACTTTGATTTCCTACCCCTACTACATTTCCTATTTTAATCAAACTGTCGGTGGACCAAAAAATGGCTACGAATATGTTACCGATTCCAATGCAGACTGGGGACAAGATATCAAAAGATTGCAAGAATATTTAAATCAGCATCCGGAAATTGAAAAAATTCGCGTCAATTATTTCGGAGGAGGAGATGCGGAATATTATCTGGGAGAAGACCGGATTATTTCTTGGTGGGACACAAAAAGACCGATTGAAAATGGTTGGTATGCCATTTCTGTTCTTTTCATTCAAGAAAGTTTATATGACCAAAAGAAAAGCTCGGAAGAAAATTACAACTGGCTAAAAAAATATACTCCCATCGCTCAAATCGGAACATCCATTCTCATCTATCACATTGACGATATAGAATAAAAAAAATCAACTGTTTTTCAAAAAAAATGTTATCAAAAAAACAAACTTGATTATCAAGCTTGTTTTTTAAATTCCTCACCAAAGTACGACCGTGAGCAAATGAGGAAAATTTGCTTAAACTGTTTCTTTGTTTTTTATTTCTTCTTCTCCTGCCTGTTCGTTTTGTTTGGTTTTTTCTTCTTCTCCTTCCTTTTTCTCTTCATCTCTAAATTTATAGAAAATCTTATTTTCTATTCGCAAATCAACATATTCCAAGCGTCCCAAATCCTCTGAAGTAATTTCTTTGTCTAAAAATAACTTCAAAGCGTTGGCGGATTTTTCCAAAGGAATAAGTATACTAATATGAACATTCCATCCCTGAGAAGTTTTTAGGATGACTTCTTCCGCCATATGTGATTGCATATAAACTTCGTCAGAAAACTTGATTGGAGAATTTTTTTGCAAGACATCTTTGAAATTATTCAAAAAATCAACTTTTTCAACTTCCAATATTTTTTCTCCCTCTGCGATGTTTTTGACATTTCCACTGACTATTTTTATCAAATTATTCTCCAAAACCTCTCTTGAATCCAATTTAACTTCTTCAAAAGCGTCGCCATTTTCATCAACAATAAAACATCTTTCTCCCTCGCACCAAATAACCAGCGATTTTCTTTCTTGGATTTTTATTTCAACAAAATTAGGAAATTTTTTTTCTATGGAAATGCTTTTTATTTTTTTGAAACTATCCAACAGGGCTTTTTTGATTTTCCCCGAGGGGAAAATCAATAGATTTTTTTTTGGAATAAATCCCAAATATTTTCCTTCATAGACAGACTCGGAAACTTTTGACACATTTTCGAGATTCAATTCTTGAATTCCGGATATTTCAATTTGCTCCACCGCAAGAAAAGGAGAGAAAAAAAGAACATAAAAAAACACTCCCAAAAAAGAAACGGACAAGAGATAATAAAAAAATATATAAAAAGCTCGAAAAAAAGCAAACTTTTCCTTTTTTTTAGAAAGTGTCCTGATTTTTTCGTATTCAAATTCCTTTTTGTCTCTGTTTTTTCTGACAGAAAAAAACATTTTTATTTTGTGCTAAATATTAATCAATAAATTTTCCAAAACCAAACGACCGCTAACATTCGTATTTTTCAAAACAGAAATTGTTTCTTCTATTTTTTCAATTATTTCATAATTTTTTCCAACTGCAAAAACATCCATTTTCTCAAGCGCGTTTTTTCTGAGAATCCATATCCAAACATTCATTATTTTTATCGTCGAATATATATTCTTGGATATTTTATCCGCCAAAATAAGTCTCTCATTCAAATCCATACTTCTAATTTTTCCCAGACTTTCTCGCGCTTCCCTATAAAAATCCAGCTTTTCTTTATTATTAATCATATCCACAAAAAAACCCGGTCGCCCCATAGACAGCAAAACGCAATCTTTTGCCGCATCAGGATCATATGAATTTTGCATTTCCATAATTTCGTCTCCACTCACCAAACCAAAATTTATTTTTTGACAACGTGATTTTATGGTAGGTAAAATTTTTCCCTCCTCATGCGTGACCAAAATTATTATTGAGGTGGAATTAGGCTCTTCCAAAATTTTCAAAAGAGCGTTTTGCGCAGAAATATTCATTTTATGCGCATTATCAATAACCAAAACTTTTCTTTTTCCATAATTAGGAAAAAGCGCCAATTGCTTTTGAACTTCTCTTATTTTTTCAATAGAAATTATTTTCTCTTTCGTGATGCCCTTTTTTTCTTCTATTTCCGGCGCAATAACAATCAAATCAAAATCCGATTTTTCTTGAAAATTAAAATCAAAATCCAAGGCGCTGTCATTTATCAAACTGACGGCAAATACTTTGGCCAGAAAAAATTTTCCCACCGCTTCCGGGCCGGAAAAAATATAGGTCTGCGAAAAAGACCCTTTGGCAAGAGTTTTTTCGATAAAACTTAGAGCTTTTTTATTGCCAATGAACATTCTATTGATTGTTAATTACTCTCGATATATATTTTTCAATCTCGCTCTTGAATTTCTCTTTTGAAAATCTCTCCGCTTGCTTTTTGATTTCTTCTCGATTATAACTATTTTCTTTTTGCATAAATCTTCTCACTCCATCAGCCAAAATTTCCGGGCTTTGCGCTTGGAAAAACTCGCCGGACACTCCCTCCTGTGCGGTTTCCAAGACCCCTCCGGATTTATAGGCTATCACGGGCGTTCCAAAACTCATAGCTTCCACCAAGGCAATCCCAAAATCTTCTTCCGCCGCAAAAACAAACGCCCTGGCATTTTCATACCAACCGCCCATTTCATCATCGCTTTGCCAACCTAAAAAATTAATATTTTTCCCGGCAATACTTTTCAAATATTCTTCTTGTTCTCCTTCTCCAATTATCACCAACGGCAATTCCAATTTATTGAAAGCGTTTATAATCACATCCATTTTTTTATATCCAGAAAGTCGCGAAACAACAAGAAAATAATTTTTCAACAACATCTTGTTGTTCATATTTTTTTGTTGCGTGTCAACTGCCGGCGGATAAATAATCTCGCTCTCTCTTCTGTAGTATTTTTCTATTCTTCTTTGTGTATATTTTGAATTGGCAATTAAATAATCCGGCCTGTCGGCGGCTAACCTGTCCCAAATTCTAAGATAGCTAAAAATCAATCTCTTGAAAAAAGAATTTTTCATACCCCTCTCTTCCAGATATTTTTCATTATAATCCCAAACAAAACGCATCGGCGAATGCATATAAGCAATATGCGTCGTGTTAAGTTTTGTCACAATTCCCTTGCTCCAAGCTCCGGAAGAAGAAATCACCAAATCATATTCCCGTAAATTGAAAGTTTCCGGAATGACAGGAAAAAATGGCAACAGCCATTGATATCTTTTTTTCAAAAAATTTGGAAACTTCTGCAAATAGGAAGTTCGAATATTTTTTTTTTCAAACATACCGCGCATCTTTTCTTTGTCATAGAGAAGCGTATAAATCGGCGCCTCAGGAAACAGTTCGCAAAAACTTTCCAAAACCTTTTCCGCCCCTCCGCGAGAAACCAAAAAATCATGCGCCAACGCAACTTTTAAATCTTTATGCTTTTCCATTTTAAAAAAATTAAATTTTTAATAATTCGGATATTTCTTTGGCGCATTGCGCCCAGCTGAATCTTTTTACATTTTCAATTCCTCTTTTTACTATGTTTTCCTTGGCTTCCCTGTTGCTAATTAAAATATAAATATTTTCCGCAATTTCTTCAAAGTTATTAGGATTAGCATAAAAAACAGCGTCATCAGCCACCTCTGGAATCGATGAAACATTAGACGTTACCACCGGAACAAAAGCATTCTGAGCCTCCAGAATAGGCAGTCCAAAACCTTCATAAAAAGAAGGAAACACAAAAACTTCCGCATTCTTCAAAAAAACATATTTTTCCTCCTCGCTAACATAACCGACTTCAACAATATCTTCTTTATATTTTGAAATATCAATTCTTTTTTGCGCTTCTTCATAGCCATAGCCTTTTTTTCCAACCAAAAGCAGCTTGTGCGGAATTCCATATTTTTCCTTAATAAAATCAAAAGCTTCCACTATTCCTTTCACATTTTTTCGCTCTTCTATTCTTCCAATAAAAAGAATGTAGGGTTTTATTTTATCCAAATCAAAACTTGTTTTTTGAGAAAAATCAAAATCTTGAAAAATATTATACCCTTCATAAATAACTTTTATTTTTTTCTCATCCACTCCGTATAATTTTTCCACATCCATTTTTGTATTTTCGGAAACACAAATAATTTTATCCGCCCATCGACAAGAATTTTTTATAACAAATCGCATATAAATTCTTTCCAATAATGAATAGGCTTGGGGATACATTTCATATTCGAGTCCATGAATTACAACCACTGTTTTTTTGGGATGAATAAAGGGAACTGTGTGCGCCGGAATAAAAAGAATGTCCGGAGAATGAAACAGCATTTCCCAAGACAAACGAATTTGCGTCCAAAATCTAGGAAAACGCATCTTTCTGATTTTCCAATTCTTTGGCAATTCAAAATCAACCTCCTGAGAATTTCTGATATAGAGAATTATTTCATCATCAACAAAAAAATCCCGCAGATGTTTTATTATTTGATAGGAATATTCTTCTATTCCGGTGCGTTTGCCAATGAAAGCGCGCGATCCGTCTATGCCGATTTTTGCCATATTTTTTTATTTTGAAAGCGTTATGGTTCTCTTATATATTTCAAGATTATCCAAAGAAATTCCGATTCCTTTAATCACACAAAACAACGGATCATCCGCCACATAACAAGGCACGCCGATTATTTTTGTTATCAATTGATCCAAATTTCGGAGGAGCGCTCCGCCGCCGGAAAGCACCATTCCCTTATCCATAATGTCAGCCGCCAATTCCGGAGGAGTTTCTTGAAAAACTTTTTTAATAGCATTGATCACTTCGCGAAGTTCATCTTGAAGCGCTTCCGTTATTTCATTGGAAGAGATTCTGACTGTCTTCGGCAAACCGCCCATAAGATCGCGTCCCCGAATTTCCATATATTCCTCTTTGACCTGAGCAATGGCTGATCCGATTTCTTTTTTTATGTCTTCCGCTGTCCGTTCACCCACCGCCAATCCATATTTTCTTTTGATATAATCGGAAATGGCTTGATCAAATTTATTTCCTCCCACGCGAGCGCTGTGCGCCGCCACAATTCCTCCCAAAGAAATCACCGCAATCTCCGAAGTTCCTCCGCCAATATTAATAATCATATTCCCCTGGGCATTATGCACCGGTATTCCCGCTCCAATCGCCGCCAAAAGAGGTTCTTTCACAACATAGGCGGATTTCGCTCCGGCTTTCACCGCAGCATCCACCACCGCTCTTCTCTCCGTTGAAGTTACTCCCGCCGGAATGGAAATCATAATTTCCGGACGAAACATTCTTATTTTTCCACTAACTTTGTTGATGAAATATTTTAACATCGCCTCCGTTACGCGATAATCGGCAATCACTCCGTCTTTCATTGGTCGACTAGCTACAATCGTGTCCGGAGTTCTTCCTAACATTTCCCTGGCTTGATTTCCCACTGCCAAAACAGTGTTATCAATAATCGAAATCGCCACCACTGACGGTTCATTGATAATTATTCCCTTGCCGGGAACAAACACCAATGTATTGGCCGTCCCCAAATCAATTCCCATTTTTCGTATAAACATAAGCGCAAAACTTTTTTATTTACCAATTCTTAATTATCAACTACTCTTTTTATATCCGCGCCCAATTTTTGCAATCTTTCTTCTATTTTTTCATACCCGCGATCAACTTGGTAAATCTCATTGATGACTGTTCCACCTTTGGCCAAAAGCGCCGCCAAAATCAATGACGCTCCGGCGCGTAAATCATAACTGGTGATTATGTCGCCGGAAAGTTGAGTAGGTCCGGTAATAACAGTTTGATGCGGATTAAGCACTTTGGCTTTGGCTCCCATTTTTTCAATTTCTGTCACATAACTAAATCTTCCTTCAAAAAGCGTGTCGAAAATCAAAGTCTCTCCTTCAGCTTGGGTCGCCAAAACTCCAAACAGCGCCTGATCATCGGTTGGAATTCCCGGATATATTCTGGCATCTATTTTTCCCAACGCTTTTATTTTTTCCACCGGAACAACTTCAATTTCATTTTCACTAATAACAAAGTTCGCCCCCATTTCTCTAAGTTTTTCCAAAACCAGATCCAGGTTTTCTTCCCGCGCTCCGCGAACCTTGATTGGACTCCTAGTCGCCACTCCCATAATCAAAAAAGTGGCTGCTTCATTGGCATCGGAAATAACACAATGCTCCGCTCCGGAAAGTTCATTCGTTCCTTCAATTTCAATCGTGTGCGTTCCCAGTCCTTTTATTTTAGCTCCCATTTTAATCAAAAAATTTCCCAAATCTTCCACGTGAGGTTCCGCTGCCGCAATTTTAATCACTGTTTTTCCCGGAAGCGCCGCCGCCAGCATCATAGCGATTTCTGTCGCTGTTACGGAAAATTCTCGTAAAACTATTTTTGTGGATTTCTTTTTTCCCGAATCAACCAGATAATTTTTTTCATCTTGATTTACTTCAACACCCATTTCATATAGCGCATTAAAATGAGTTCCCAGCGGACGTTTTCCGATTTTGCAACCACCCGGATTAGCCAGTTTGAATTTTTCAAAACGCGCGCTCAAAGATCCCAACAGAAGAATAGACATTCTTATTTTTTTTACCAATTCATAATCTATTTTTTCCACATCAATATTTTCCGCCGTAATTTTCACCGTTCTTTCTTCCAGCCATTCCACCTTGGCTCCCATACTTTCAATAATTTCCAAAAATCTATAGATATCTTCAATAAGCGGAATGTTAGAAATAACGCACGGCTTCTTTGTGAGAAGCGTCGCCGCAATAATAGGAGCCGCGGCATTTTTGCTTCCGTGAACGTCAATAGTTCCTGAAAGTTTTTTTCCTCCGTTTATAATAAATTTGTCCATTTTTTTAAAAAATTTATTTAAAAATAACGCCCGAATATTTTTTGAAAAATTATTTTCCTAAAAAATATCTCTTACCGGCACAAACTAAGTATACTTCATTGACGCCTTTCTTTCAAGGAAAAACAGATATAGAAAAAGAAATCCCAACTGGGGGATTTCTTTAATATTCTGATTCTCCTCTAGGGAGAAAAGGCGAGGAATCTAGCCTTTATTTTATTCACCTTCCTTAATTATAGCATACTTTCACAAAAAAAGCAAGTGCTCTATTTTAACTTCCCCACCGCTTCTTTGAATTTATCTCCGCGGTCAAATTCATTTAAAAATAATCCAAAGCTGGCGGCGCCGGGAGAAAGCAATACCACATCTCCTTGCGCCCCTGACTCAACTGCAATTTCCATAGCTTTTTCCATTGAATCAACTACTTCTATTTCTTTTACCTTCTCAATAGAATTATTTTTTTCAATTTTTATTAGCAAATCATCAGTAGCGTTTCCTTTGAGTAAAACTACTTTTTTTGTTTTCTGTAAAATTTCATTACTCAACTCAGAAAAATCCAATCCCTTATCAGTTCCTCCGGCAATAAGAATAATTGGCTGTTCAAATGAATTGAGCGCGGATATTGTCGCGTCCGGAATTGTTGCCGCCGTGTCATTGTAATATCGGACTCCTTTGAATTCTCGGACAAATTCCAGCCGATGTAAAACTCCCTTGAGATTAGGAATAGCTTTTTTGATATCATTTATATTTAAACCAAAAACATAGCAAGCGGAAATCGCCGCCATAATATTGGAAAGATTATGGCGACCGGGAATTTTTATATCGGAAAAATTAGCTATTTTTTTCACGTCGATTCCGTTGTTGAGATACACTGCTTCATTTTCAACAAAAACCGATTTTTTATCCTTGATTGGAGAATATGAAAACCGAAACATTTGCGATGGAGCCGTTTTGGCAGCTTCGACAACCTTTTCATCATCCTGATTAATAACGAGCCAGTCTTTTGGCTTCTGAAATAAAAATATATTTTTCTTGTCCTCAATATAATCATTCATAGTTTTATAATAATTGAGGTGATCTCTCAGAATATTTTTGAAAACAGCAATATGCGGGCTCAGTTTGTTTCTTCCTAAAGCAGAAAGACGCCAACTAGAAAGTTCGAAAACCACCACTGAATCTTTTTTGAGAAGCGCCAATTTGTCCAAAACGGAAATTTGTCCTATGCCAACCTTGATAACATTTTTTCCGGAAGATTTAATAATTTCATAAATAAAAGTGGCAATAGTTGTTTTTCCTTTTGAACCGGTAACGCCAATTATCGGATTCTTGCACAATTTGAAAAATATACTGGAATCAATCTCCACAGGAACTCCGGCATCCAAAGCTAATTTCACATTTTTATCCGTCCAAGATGCTCCGGGAGTTTTAATAACCATATCAACTTTGGTAAAATCTTCCGGTCGGTGCTGACCCAAAACATATTGAATATTTTTGACATCCTTGAGTTTTTCCAAAGACGGAGCCAACTGTTCTCTGGTTTTAATATCTGTCACAATCACTTTCGCCCCGCAAGAAGACAAGAATTTGACTGTTCCCACTCCGCCTCCGTGAAGACCAAGTCCAAAAACAGTTATTTTTTTCCCTTTAAAAAAAGAGGTGTTCATTGTTATTGATATCAAACATTGAGTTATGAAAAATTTAACTCAAAAATCGACAAGATTAAAATTCAAACATTGAAGATGATTTTCTTCGAAGAACCGCGCCCGGTCTGACCTCCGTAACATTTCCATCATCAACTACCACCTTACCATTTATAATCACCCAGTCAATACCTTGCGAATATTGATAGGGATCTTCGACTGTCGCCAGGTCTTGAATTTTTTTCTTATCAAAAATAATAATATCGGCAAAATTTTCTTCTTTCAGTATGCCTCTTTTTTCAAAATTAAATTTTTCCGCCGGCAAACCGCTCATTTTTCTAATCGCCTCTTCCCAACTCAACACTCCTTTTTCGCGAACATATTTAGCAAGAGCTTTCGGGAAAGAACCAAAATTTCTGGGATGGACAATTTCTCCGGTTTTTTTATGCTCAATTGAATATCCGGAGCCGTTGGAAGAAATGATTGAAAAAGGATTCTGAATGGCGTCTCCCACATTTTTATCACTCAAAACATCCATCATTGTAACCACGCGTCCGTCGCTGGCAATCAGAATATCCAGAATTGTTTCTTCAACTCCTTTCCCCTGGCTTTGCGCAATTTCAACAATACTCTTTCTATTAAGACTCTTATCTATCGCAGACATTGAAATATTTATTTTTGAATAATCAAAACCGGCTTCCTTCATTTCTTGAATAACTTTTTTTCTTATGTCCGGATCTTTGAGACGTTGAATCATAATTCTTTTTCCTCCTTCCGCCACCCAATCAGGAAGCAAAATATATAAAACCGAACCGGTAACCGTGTATGGATACACATCGAAATTCACATTAATATCACTCATTCTTGCTGTTTCAATCAGATTGACTGCTTCACCCATCAAGTGCCAATGTTTTTCTCCCATAACTTTGAGATGGGAGATTTGCAAATTCACTCCGGTTTTTTGAGCTATTCCAATAGCTTCTTCCACCGCTTCAATAACTTCTCCCGCTTCCCCTCTCACGTGAGTTGTGTAAACACCGTCATATTTTTTTACTATTTCCGCTAATCGAACTATTTCTTCTTGAGAAGCGTGTTTAGCGTGGGTATAAACAAGTCCAGTAGAAAAACCAATTGCCCCTTCTTTCAGAGCGTCTTTCAACATTTTCTCCATCAATTCAATTTCTTCCGACAACAAATCTCTCACTTCATCCCTAATAATTCCTCGCCTAAGTGTGCTGTGTCCCACAAGAGTCGCAAAATTAACCGCCAGTTTTTTTCTTTCAACTTCAGCCAAAAAATCTTTAACCGTAAGCCAGTTAAGATTAATTCCTCTGATATCCACCCATTTCTGAATGGATTTGATAATATCCTTGTTAACCAAGGGAGCCAAAGAAGAACCACAATTTCCTCCAATAATAGTGGTTATTCCTTGACGCAAAAGACTTTCTAATTTGGAATCAACAAAAATTCTCCAATAAGTATCCGAGTGATTATTAACATCAATAAAACCGGGGGTAACAAATCTTTCCTTGGCATCAATAATCGTGTGCGCATTTTCATTGCTCAAATCTCCAATTTCTTTTATCTTTCCATCCCTCACGCCAATGTCTCCTCGATACATCGGATGACCGGTTCCATCAATTATGATTCCGTTTTTAATAACGATGTCGTACATTTTTTATTTTTATTTTTATTTACGCTATATTCTAATTTTACTACAACCAGCCTTTTACTTCCAATCCTTTCTTGGCTGCTTCGCGTTGCGCTTCTTGCTTGGAGGCTCCTTCGCCTTCCGCCACCAATTTTTCAGCCAAATACACTCCGACCACAAAATGTCTGTCGTGATCCGGTCCCCATTCTTTTATGACTCGATAAGAAGGAGTTGTTTTTTCTTTTTCCTGAGATTTCTCTTGAAAATAACTTTTTGAATCAAGATAGGATTTGCTTTTCAAAATGTCGTCCAATTTAATAACCACGTTGTCCAAAATAAATTTCTTGGCTTCTTCATATCCTTGATCTAAATAAATAGCGCCGATAATCGCTTCTATAGAATTAGCCAGAAGATATTGCCTGGCTCTTCCGGTATCCTTGGCTTCACCCTTGCTCATCAAAAGAAATTCTTCCACTCCCAATTCTTTGGCAATGCTAGCCAACATTTCTCCATTAACCAAAGAGGCTCGCCAAGAAGTCAGTTCCCCTTCGGGATTGCTGAATTTTCCATAAAGATATTCTGTCACCGCCAATTCCAAAACCGCGTCGCCCAAAAATTCCAATCTTTCATTGTGATCAAGTTTGTATCCGCGATTTTCATTCAGATATGATCTGTGAGTAACCGCTTGTTGAAGAAGAGAAATTTCCTTAAATTTCACTCCGATTTTTTTAGATAAAGATTCTATCATAAAAATGCAAAACGCAAAGCGCAAAACGCAAAAAAAATTTGAGATTTAGGCTTTGAGATTCGAATTAAATTATTTTGTGATTTTTAAGTTTCTATTTTTTATCAGAAATTTCTTTTGACGATTCTTCTTTTTCCTTGTGTTTTCTTGAGCTATCATCCTTAAGAGGTTCGCCTAGTTCTCGATAAATTGTGCCTAAAACTCCATTGACAAATCGAGCGCTGGATTCTCCTCCGAAAGTCTTGGCCAATTCAATCGCTTCATTAATAGCTACCTTGGGAGGGACTTCATTGTAGTCTCCATACATAAGTTCGAAAATTCCCAATCGCAAAATATTTCTGTCTACTGCCGTAACTTGTTCTAATGGCCACTCCGGAGCGCACTTTTCAATAATCGGATCGATTTCATTTCTATGCTCAACTGTTCCTTTGGCTATTTTTTCCACGAGAGAACAATCATCCACGCCCGGAGCAAATTCACCAACATTGCGCGCAATGATTTCATCAATCATTTCATTTTTGTTGCCTCGAAAATCCCACTCAAAAAGAGCTTGCATAGCAACTGATCTTTGAAGGTGCCTATTTGCCATTTTTTTTATTTTTTAGCTTTTGCTTTTTTTATTGTGTTTACAACTTCGCGTCCTTTGTAGAATCCGCAAGCGGCGCAAGCCCTGTGAGGCAAAATCGGTTTTCCGCATTTAGAACAAACCTGAGTCTTGACCGGTTTAAGTTCAAATCTTTTTCTTTTCCTGTCTCTTCGGGTTTTTGTGTGTCTTTGCTTTGGTACTGACATAGTTTTAATTTAAATTGCTAAATTGTTACATCGTTAATCTAAGAATTCATAAACTAACTGATTAAAAGATTATCATCAATTTGCCAATCTGGCAAGAGTCTTTTTTGTCCTTTTTACTGGAGCAAAGCTTTGGCGGTGGATTTCGCAGTAGCCGTGTTTTTCCAAGGCGTCTATGTGAATTTTGGTTCCGTAGCCCTTGTGCTTGTCAAAACCATACATCGGATATTTTTTGTGCGCTTCCATCATCATTCGATCCCTGATTACCTTAGCGATGATAGACGCGGCGGAAATTGATTTCACAATCTTATCGCCTCCAACAATTGCCATTTGTTCCATAGACAAATTAGGAATTTTTTTGTTTCCGTCAACCAGAATTATGTATTTAGTATCTTGTATCTTGTATTTAATATTTTCGGTTATTGAAATTTGGTTATTAATCGTCTTATGCAATTCTTGAATAGCTTTTTTCATTGCCAAAAAGCTGGCTTCCAGAATATTGATTCGGTCAATAGTGTGATGATCGCAAAGTCCAACGCCTACGTAAAAATGTTCTTGAATAAAATCAAAAATTTTTTCCCTTTGTTTTTCAGAAAGTTTTTTCGAATCACGCACCAAATCCCACATCATATCACTTTCCGCTTGATTCTTACTTCTTAATTCTTTATTCTTGAGCGCGACAGCGCATGCCACCACCGGTCCGGCAAGAGGACCGCGTCCAACCTCATCCACGCCCACGACAAAGCTGTACCCATCTTTAAAAAACGCCGCTTCTATTTCAAATATATCTGCTTCCATTTCTCAATATTACATCATCTGAAAAAATATGCTATACTTGTAATGTAAAAACATCTTGCAAAACCCAAGGAGTAATCCGGGCTATGAAGATCAATACCCATATGAAAAATCTATATTTTTTTATTTATGCCTTTGCCCTATTTTTAAAGTAGCGGCTTTTTTATTTGATAAGTAAATTTATGAAATTCACTCACCTGCACGTTCACAGCCATTATTCATTATTGGATGGTCTCGGAAAAATAGACGACCTGCTTAACCGCGCCCAAGAAATGGGAATGGATTCCATCGCGCTGACTGATCATGGTGTGCTTTATGGGGCAGTGGAACTGTTCATCAAAGCCAAAGAAAAAGGCATCAAACCGATTATCGGATGCGAGATGTATATTACGCCTAATGATTTGCATAGCAAAAATCCAACCGCCGAAGATAGAAAAAGGCACCATCTTATTCTCTTAGTGAAAGATGAAACCGGTTACAAAAATTTAATGAAACTTATTTCCATCGCTCATTTGGAAGGTTTCTATTACAAACCCCGCATTGACAGAAAAATTCTGCGAGAATATGGCAAAGGATTAGTGGGACTTTCCGCTTGCACCGAAGGAGAAATTCCCGCGCAAATAATAATGGGAAATTATGACAAAGCCAAAGAACTAGCCTTGGAATATCAAGATATTTTTGGAAAAGATTCTTTTTTTCTGGAGGTGCAAAGCCACCCAAATTATCCCAATCAAAAAATAGCCAACGATGGAATTTTCAAACTTTCCAAAGAACTTGAAATTCCAGTGGTAGCTACTTGCGATGTGCATTACGTAAACAAGGAAGACGCTTCCGCGCAAGATATTTTGCTCTGTGTACAAACCAACAGAAAAGTGCAAGAAACTGATCGAATGAATTTGATGGATTTTGATTTGTCTCTCCGCTCTCCGGAAGAAATGGCTCAAAGTTTTCCCGATAATCCGGAAACTTTGGAAAACACCCAAAAAGTTGTCGACCTTTGCAATTTCAAACTCAAACTCGGAGAAACCCAGCTTCCACATTTTGATGTTCCCGAAGGCTATACAGATTTAACTTATCTGCGACACCTGACAGAAGAAGGTTTGAAAAAAAGATATAAAGAACAACACACTCAAAATCATATAGATCGAATGAATTATGAATTATCCGTTATTGAAAAAACCGGATATTCATCATACTTTTTAATTGTGCAAGATTTCGTCAACTGGGCAAAAAATCAAGGCATAGTCGTGGGACCGGGACGCGGAAGCGCTGCCGGAAGTTTTGTTTCCTATCTGGTCGGAATCACCAATATCGATCCCATCAAATATGATTTGCTTTTTGAAAGATTTCTCAATCCCGAACGTGTATCTATGCCCGACGTCGATATGGATTTTGCCGACGACCGCCGCGATGACGTGCTCAATTATGTTCGAGAAAAATATGGGCACGATCATGTCGCACAAATAATCACTTTCGGAACAATGGCGGCGCGCGCCGCTATCCGCGACACAGGAAGAGCATTAGGACTTCCCTATGAATTCTGCGACAAAACTTCCAAAATGATTCCGATGTTCACATCCATTCAAAAAGCATTGGACGAAGTTCCGGAATTTCGCGATCACTACAATTCCGGAGAAGATGCTCGCAAACTTATTGATAATGCCAAAAGGCTGGAAGGAGTTTCCCGCCACGCCGGTATGCATGCTTGCGGAGTTGTGATTACAAAAAAACCGGTAACAGACTATACGCCATTGCAAAATATCTCCGGCTCCCGTGAAGGAACTGTAACTCAATATTCATCTTCCACCAAAACCAGTTATGTGGAAAAAATCGGTTTGCTTAAAATGGACTTTCTGGGATTGAAAAATCTCACCATCATTCAAAATGCCATTCGAATTATCAAAAAAACTAAAGGAGTTGAAATAAATATCGACGAACTTCCGGTGGACAATGAACTCGCCTATAAACTTTTTCAAGAAGGCAAAACCACCGGCGTGTTTCAATTTGAAAGTTCCGGAATGAAAAGATATCTCAAACTTCTTCAACCCACAGTGCTGGAAGACATTATCGCTATGGTTGCGCTCTATCGTCCCGGACCGATGGATTGGATACCGGATTTCATTTCCGGAAAACACGGAACGAGAAAAATTCGCTATGTCCATCCAAAACTGGAACCAATTTTGAAAAATACTTATGGCGTGGCTGTCTATCAAGAACAGGTTATGCAAATTGCTCGAGATTTGGCTGGATTTTCTATGGGCGAAGCAGATGTTTTACGCAAAGCAATGGGGAAAAAAATAATGGAGCTTATTAAAGAACAAAAAATAAAGTTCGTTGACGGTTGCGTGAAAAATGGAATAGACAAATCTATTGGAGAAAAAGTTTTTTCTTTTATTGAACCATTTGCCGGATATGGATTCAACCGGTCGCACGCCGCTTGCTATGCATTAATCGGTTATCAAACCGCCTATCTCAAAGCGCACTATCCGGAAGCTTTTATGGCGGCGCTGCTTACTTCCGATCAAGACAATATTGATCGCATTGCCATTGAAGTTGATGAAACTCGCGAAATGGGAATTGAAGTTTTGCCGCCGGATGTTAATGAAAGTTTTGAAAATTTTGCCGTTGTTCAAGAAAGAGAAGAAAAAGCCAGAATACGTTTCGGACTTAACGCTATAAAAAATGTCGGGCACACGGTTGCGCAAGAAATTGTTAAAGAAAGAAAACTGAATGGAAAATTTTCATCATTGGCTGATTTTGTCGAACGCGTGCAAACCAAAGATCTCAATAAAAAATCCGTTGAGGCCTTGGCAAAAGTCGGAGCGCTGAATAGATTCGGCGAGAGAAAACAAATTTTGGAAAATATTGAAAACATTCTTAATTTTTCAAAAAATTCACAAAGAATAAAAAATTCCAACCAATCCAGTCTTTTTGGAGGAGAAATATTGAAAGCGCCTACCATACTTATGAATGAATGCGAACCAGCCACTAAGCGCGAATCGCTCAAATGGGAAAAAGAATTACTAGGACTCTATGTTACCGATCATCCAGTTGCTGAATATCAAGCTTTTCTTGATGAAGCCGTAACTCCCATCACCGGACTATCCAAGGAACTAGTGGGACAAAGAATTAAGGTCGGCGGCGTTATTCAAAAAGTGCAAAAAATTCTCACTAAGCGGCACGAAACAATGCTTTTTGTCACATTGGAAGATACCAAGGGGAAAATAGAACTTTTAGTTTTTCCGAAGACTCTTGAAAAAACTCAAAGCATCTGGGAAGAAGAAAGAATGATAATTGCCGAAGGTCGTCTTTCAGATAAAGATGGAAATTTCAAATTAATTGCCGACGAAGCGAAAGAACTCAATCAGAGAGAAATCGATGATTATATGAGAATAAGAATGACTCAAAAAAATTATCATAATGAAAACAAAAAAAATGACCCGCCTCCTTCCGCTCCAATTTCAATTAAAGAAACAATTTCATCAAATTCCAACTCTTCAACAGTAAATCTTCTAATCAAACTTCCCCACAATTCCACGCCGGAAATAATTCATTCCCTGGGAAATTTTTTCAAAAAATGCAAACCGGGAAATACCAAAATAATATTGCATCACAACGAAACAAAACTCCAAACTCCCTTTTCCATCGAACATACGAATGAAATAATAGAAGAACTAAAATCCATCGTCCTGCACGGAAGCGTGGAAATAATATAAAAATATAAAAAAACTCGTACAGAGCAAGGATGCGGAATGCGGAAACAGTTTAAAAAAATTACATTTTTTTCTAGTCGCAAATTTCTGCAACATAAAAATCTTAGAATAAAACTGCAATAGCAGTTTTATTCTAAGATTTTATCGATTTTCTTTTGAATTTTATACCTACAGCAATGTTTTAAGATTCCTAAATATGATTGCAGACTTTGATTGAATTGTTTTTCTGAAATCAAACTTTTTCTCAAATCATCTTTTTTCTTTGCAATCTTTTTCAGCATACTTCTTTTTGTGTTTGTCCGTAGAACTGATTGATGCGGTCTCAAAACATATCCCAAAAAATCTATACCTTGATGAAATTTATCAATTGAAACCTTATTAGGATGGAGTTGCAATTTTAATTCTTTTTCCAAAAATTCATCTACTAAATTTAATATATCATTAAGATATGCTTCGTCTTGGTGTATAATAATAAAATCATCAGCATAACGAAAATAGTTTTTTGCTTTAAGCTTTCTTTTTATGAACCAATCCAATTCATTTAAATATATGTTGGCAAATATTTGTGACGTTATGTTGCCGATAGGTACGCCTCTTTTTTCTTCAAAAAATTCATCTTGTAAAGCCCCCCCCCAAGGGAAAATCGGTAGCAGAAAAACTAACGACAACTTCTTTAATTAGTCGCATAAATTTTTTATCTTCAATCTTACGCGCAATCAATTGCAAAAGTTTTCTTTGATTTATACTGGCAAAGAATTTTCTAATGTCACACTTCAATGCGAAAACTGGTCGAGTAAAATTTCTACTCTCCTTACGCAAACATTTTAAAAGATTTCTGACTGCAAGATGTGTTCCTTTATTTTTCCTTGATGAATATGAATGAAAAATGAAATTAGAATCAAATATGTCGTATATCTTCTTGAACACTAAATGCTGCACGATACGATCTCTCACTGTCGCCTTACTTATAATTCTGTGTTTTGGATCATGAATATGAAATATTTCATATTTCCCATGTCGATATGTTTGATCGTCAAGCTCTTTTTGCAAAAGAAAAATGTTATCCTCCAAAAATCTTTCAAAAAATTGCACGTCTCGTCTGTTGTTTTTTCCATTTCTAAACATTTTCCAAGACTGGAAAATGTTTTCAAAACTAATTATTTCATCGTACATATATCATGAATTCTTATGCAAATAATGAGATTCCTATAATCAAAAAAGTTTATATTCTTTATAAAACATTTTATGAATATTCCAAGCTGTTTCCCAAGAAAGACAGGTATGTTTTAGGCGGCAAATGTGAAGAATATATCATTGAAACCTTAGAATTATTACTCAACGCTTCTAGCGCACCAAGAAGTGAAAAACAAATTTTCATCAAGCAAGCTAATATAAAATTCGATGCGCTCAAGATATTCATTCGTATTGCAAATGATATCAAAATGCTTGATACGAAAAAATATATAGCTATCCAGAAACAACTTCAGGAAATAGGACGCATGCTCGGTGGTTGGCAAAAATCACTGAATTAACAGAATAAAAGAGCTCCGCAAAGGAGCTCTTTTGGTAAATAGACACAACCCGATGAAGAGCAAGCCGGACGAGTAGTTGTCGTTCGCGTCGAAAAGATTGTCGGTGTTGTCGAAGTTGAAGTCGCCGTCATTAGCCTTCGCATAGAGCGAGTACTCTGCAGACTGCCATGAATTTGTTTCTTTCCATCCATTTCACCAGAGATGAAAAAGTGTCATCTCCTGAATTTTATTCCGCCCCTCATGAGCGCCAAAAAGAAACAAGTAGTGTCTAAGTTCTTCGCATACACTCTTACAATCTAAAAGTTTAAAGAAACACGATTATAAGATTCTGATGCTCTATGAAGAATCATAGGATTTCGGTGACCTCAATCCGTAAATTAAGATTCATTAACCTATTTTCATTTATCAGTATATCAAAAAATTTCAAAAAAAGAAAACGCGCAGTACCATCAGGTAATACGCGTTTAAAAAAAATCGAAATGCCAAGGACCAAAATTCCAGTCCAAGATACAAGAAACAAAACATCAATGGCACACTACCCGATGAAGAGCAAGCCGGACGAGAAGCGGGCGTCCGCGCCGAAAAGATCGTCGGAGTCGCCGAAGCCGAAGTCGCCGTCATGAGCCCCCGCATAGAGCGAGTACTCTGCAGACCGCCACGAATTTGCAGCGCAGAGATATCCTGGAGTGTTAAAATCTTTCCCCAGCACATCCGGATACATCGCAACTGCCGTCATAATATCGATACCGCCAGAAAGTAGCAACGATTCGGGTAATACCGACATCTGCTGCCTGCTCGCATCAATGGAAAATCCTTGTGTCGGAAAAAACTGAATTCCCACCACAGGACCTTCTGCTATTTTTGCGAAAAGCTTCTCGTGTCGACTGCCAACAATGATTTCCACCTTGCCAGCCAATTCTCCTTTGCGATAGTTATTGAAACTTCGCTTGGGGAATTCCTTGCGATATGATTCTTTAGCCGCAAGAATAAAAACTTCTTCCAAGGTTTTTCCATAATCCCTGATTTCCATTTGCGGAAAGCAGGTCGGAAGCCAAATTCCGTTAAGCAGATTAGAAAGAAGCAGATCGCTTCTCATCTGCTCGAACAAGCTTTCACTTTGCCCGATGAACTGCTCAAGGGAAGAAAACTTCATCCCTTTCGGAAAAAACTTGATAATACGAGCCAACCGCTCCTTATAATCAATCCGGGGTTGAGTTAGCGAAAAATTCTTGTTCGGATCGCAGACATTTTCAATCAATTCCCTTGCCGGAATCAAGCGGCCGTTTTTGTCAATAAGTTTTTTGATGATTTCTTCAAGCGTCATCTTCAGCTCACCGCGAAGCCACGCGTCCAGCATTTCTCTGCCCCCAAAACCGTCCACAATCGCAAGCAGTTTCGGACCATCAATTCCTCTCAATTTTTCAAGAACTTCTTTTGTCGTGCCCATTGCGTTCTCCTTTCAGGCTCATTTTGCCCGATTTTTTTCACTCCTCGCCCCGGAGTAGAGGTTCTTTCCATATTTAGAAAGAACCTGTAATTATACACCCAAATTGCAAAAATGTCAATATTGCAGTATGCTGAAAATAGTTCTATATTTAAAAGATGAATTTAATGAGATTGCGAATTACCACCTCGCACCAAAAATCTCCGCTTAAGCTGCTTACGAACAAGCGCGCAAAGTGCCCAGATAATATGGGAAATCGAGTGGAACCGTCTAACATTATTATAGTTAGACCTCGATATGAATTTCATTCTCCTATTTTATTTTGGCTCTATTTTTTTGCCCAAATTGTAAATTTCTAATTTTTAATTTCTAAACAATTTCCAATTTTCCAATGACAAAATTTTGACATTTTTACATTGTTATTTAATTAGAAATTAGGAATTAGTTATTAGAAATTAAAAAAATATTTATAATTCATCTAACTCTATTTTTATGGAAAACAACATAGACAAGCTCAACCTTCTTCGTCACTCAACCGCCCATATTCTCGCGGCGGCAGTTTTAGAAATGTTTCCGGAAACCAAATTTGGAATGGGACCAGCCATTGAAAACGGATTCTACTATGACTTTGAGCTTCCCCGCACTCTAATTCCCGAGGATTTGCCTCTCTTGGAAGAAAGAATGAAAAAGATAATTAAAGACAACTATCCTTTTGAAAAACAAGAAACTTCCGCGAAAAATGCTGCCGAACATTTTCAAAAAGCTGATCAGAATTACAAGCTGGAAATAATAAAAGATTTGCAATCTGAAGGAAACGAAAATGTTACGCTCTATAAAACTGGAAACTTTGTCGATCTTTGCAGCGGACCGCATATTGATTCAACTGGAGAAATCAGGACTGACGCCTTCAAACTGACAAGAATTTCCGGCGCTTATTGGAAAGGCGATGAAAAAAATATCCAACTTCAAAGAATTTACGGGATAATTTTTAATGACAAAAAAGAATTAAAACAATATTTTCAACAAAAAGAAGAGGCGGAAAAAAGAGATCATCGAAAGCTTGGCAAAGAATTGGACTTATTTTGTTTTTCCGATTTGGTTGGACCAGGACTTCCTCTCTACACTCCAAAGGGAACAATTATTAAAGATGAATTACAAAAACATATTGAAAGTGTTTGCCGCAAATATGGATTTCAGAAAGTATCAGCGCCATCGCTAGCTAAACTTGAACTTTTTGAAACATCCGGACACGCGAAAAAATTTGGCGATGAATTATTCCATGTTACCTCGGAAAAAAAACATAACTTTGTTTTAAAGCCGGTTCAATGCCCGCATCATACGCAAATTTACGCTTCAAAAACAAGATCCTACAAGGATTTGCCTATAAGATATATGGAATCAGATAAGCAATATCGCGCCGAAAAAACAGGTGAAGTTGGCGGTTTATCCAGAGTATATGCAATCACAATTGAAGATGGACATTCTTTTTGCAGAGTCGATCAAGTAAAAGAAGAAGTGTCTAATATGATAAAAATAATAAAAGATTTCTACAGCGCTCTTGGACTCTGGGGAAATCATTGGGTTTCTCTGTCTGTCAGAGATTATGCTCATCAAGAAAAATATATTGGAGAACCTGCTGATTGGGATAAATGCGAACAAATGCTTCAGGAAATTTCTGATGAAATGGGTCTAAATGCCAAGAAGCGCGAAGGTGAAGCAGCTCTCTATGGACCAAAACTTGATTTTATGTTCAAAGATTCTATGGGAAGAGAAATTCAAATCCCAACTGTGCAATTAGATTTCGCCACTCCAAAAAGATTTGACCTAACTTATATTAATAGTAACGGAGAAAAAAATAATCCCGTTATGGTTCATCGCGCAATCCTCGGATCATATGAAAGATTTATGATGCTGCTTATTGAACACTTCGCCGGCGCTTTCCCACTCTGGCTTTCTCCGATTCAAGTGAAAATTATTCCTATTTCTGAAAAATTTGAAAACTATGCCAAAAAAATAGAACAAAAACTTTCAGAAAATAACATTCGCGTGGAAATAAGTTTAGAAGCGGAAAGCCTGGGAAAAAGAATTGCCGAAGCGGAAAAACAAAAAATTCCCTATATGATTGTGGTTGGAGAAAAAGAAGTGGAATCTGAAACTGTCGCCATTCGAAAACATAAAGATAAAAAACAAGAAACACTTCCACTGAATGAGTTTGTGGAAAAAATAAAAAAAGAAATAGACGCTAAAAAATAATTTTAAGTATTATTTTTTGCAATTTTAAAAGCCGGGTCCCATTTGGAACTCGGCTTTTTTGATATTTTTTATCAGGTAATATCAAACCTGTAAAAGAATTCTCGAAGGAGAATTTGGCGATAACTTCCGCCACCTTCTCTTTTTTTTCATCTTGGAAATTTCGGCGCTCACTGCTGGGGAAAATTTCATTCCGTGTCCGTTATTCCCCAAGATAATAGCCAAGAGATTATACAAAGCATCTTCATTATGATGTCCAACTCTTATTCGGTGCAGCTCATCCAAAACTGTTAGAGCCACTTTATTCTGAATTCCGAAAATTTCCGCCCTCTTCATAAGCTTGATCAAGAACAAGCGGTCTTCTCGTCGATCGCTTGTTTCTGTTTCAGGACTTACTATTAAGAGCCTTAAAAAAGTTCTCACAAAACTTTCTACTTCTCGCTCCCTCTCTTCCTTCATACTCTCTCTCCCTTGTTTTCTCTGCTTTTTTGATGTAGAATGACACATACGCTCTCTCTGCATTATGCGTCACGTTGATACAGCTGATATAAAAGAACTTCTATGTATTATTACATAAAAACATTCGGATGTCAAATGAATTTTTCCGATAGCGAACGGATTGATTCGTTTATGCAAAATAATGGCTTTCAAAAGCCAATTTTTAATGCTGAGCAAAATTTGACTCCTGAAATCCTAAGCCAACTAAATGTTTTCATAATCAACACTTGCGGCATCCGACAAATGGCGGAAGATCGTGTTTTTGGATTGGTTCGCAATTTAAAAAAAGACCACCCTCAAATAAAAATAGTCATCACCGGCTGCCTAGCTAACAGAAGAGATGTTCATAAGAGAATGAAAGGCGTAGATCTTTTCACGGAAATCAAAGACTTCCCCGAAAAAGTAGAAAGCATAATGAAGAAAGTATTAAGCAAAAAAGAACTTGCTGCTCACCGCCCGACTCTTTATTCTTCCAATAATAAAAAATTGTTATCTTATTTCAATATCAGACCAAAATATGAAAATAAATTTACCGCTCTTGTTCCTATTATGACCGGCTGCAACAACTTCTGCTCCTATTGCGTCGTTCCCTATGCCCGCGGAAGCGAAGTTTCTCGACCAGCCAATGAAATAATTAATGAAATAAAAAATTTAATAAAAACCGGAAGAAAACATATTATCCTGCTTGGACAAAATGTTAATTCATACAACTCCCCCTCGCCCTCCGGGAGAGGGGTTAGGGGTGAGGGAATCCAAAAAATTAATTTTTCAAAACTTCTCAGAAAAATCAACGCCCTTCCAGGAAAATTCTGGATCAGTTTTGTCAGCAGCCACCCGAAAGATGTGACGGATGAAATGATTACAACAGTGGCTCAATGTAAAAAAGTTTGCGAAAATTTTCATTTGCCAGTTCAAGCAGGAAATGACAAAGTCCTGCAAAAAATGAATCGCCAATATACCGCTAGCGATTATTTAAAAATCATCCGAAAAATAAAAAATTCCTTCAAGAAACATAAGCCCGATTGTCTTTTCGCAATCACCAGCGATATCATTGTCGGCTTCCCGGGAGAAACAAAAAAACAATTTGAAGATAGCGCCAGCATAATGAAAAAGGTGAAATATGATTTGGTATTTTTCGGACAATTTTCTCCCCGCCCCGGAACCGCTGCTTGGAAAATGAAAGACGACGTTTCGAAAAAAGAAAAAGAGCGACGAATGAAATATCTCAACGAAATTCTCAAAAAAACAGCTCTTGCCAACAACAAAAAATATATTGGAAAAACCATAGAAGTTTTGATAGATTTCACAAAATCCGAAAACTATTTCGGAAAAACCAGAACCGGAAAAAATGTTAGAATAAATTCAAAAAGAAAAAATTTGGTCGGAAAAATAATCAAAGTGAAAATAACCAAAGCCAACATTTGGAATTTGGAAGGAATTTTACCCTAAATTTTTAATCTGAAACCATATTACTAATTTACGCATATGCGTAAATTAGCATAACTTTTGAAATGATCAATGAATTGGAGAATAAAATAGTTGTAATTTTAGGACCCACTGCATCGGGAAAATCTGCTGCGGCAATTCAGCTTGCCAAAAAATTTGACGGTGAAATTATTTCCGCCGACAGCCGACAAATTTATCGCGGAATGGACATTGGCAGCGGAAAGGTTCCGAAATCAGAATGTAAAAATCAAAAAGAAAATTTACAATCTAAAAACAAACTATTAAGACCCTATTGCAGCGAAGACGTGCCTCACTATATAATCGACATCGTTTCTCCCAATACGGATTATAATGCGGCTAAATTCAAGCATGACGCGGAAAAAGTTATTAGAAACATTTTGTCGAGAAAAAAACTCCCCATTATTTGCGGAGGAACCGGATTCTGGATCAAAGCTGTTGTTGACAATGTTGATTTTCCTGAAGTAAAACCGGACTGGAAACTTCGCGAAGAACTGGATAAACAAAGCGCAGAAAAATTATTTCAAAAACTAAAAAAGATCGATCCAGAAAGAGCTGCTAATATTGACGCGAAAAATAAAGTCCGACTGATTCGCGCGATTGAAATTTGTAAATCAATCGGAAAAGTTCCCGCGCTTCCTCCTGCCTCTTCCTCTCACCAAGGAAAGATCCGGAATGAATTAAAATTCCTCCAAATCGGAATTCAACGAGATAAAGAAAGACTTGATGAACGGATTCGGAAAAATGTCGAAAAGAGATTTTCAATGGGAATGATAGAAGAGGTTGAAAAAATTCATAAACAAGGCGTGAGTTGGAAAAAAATTCAAAGCTTCGGACTTAGCTACAATCTAATTCCGGAATATTTGAAAGGAAATATTGAATCCAAAGAAGAATTGAATGAAAAAATATATTTAGCGGAAAAAAACTACGCCAAACGCCAAATGACTTGGTTCAAAAAAGATAAAAGAATTATTTGGTTAGATAATTACAAAAAGATAGAAAAAGAAACACAAAAATTTTTGGAAAAATAATCAAGGACTGAGAATTTTCCCAGTCCTTTTTGTATGCTTTGCCATACACAACAAACATTTTTTGAAACCTACGCGCCTTGGGGCAATCCTGCAGCGAGAACAGAAAATGCGAAAAATGATCCGATGAGGATTTTATTATCCCCTCCGCACATTGGACATTTCTCTTTTGGCAAATCCACCGCTCTTGCCCCCTCAACGTATGGAACATATCGAGTCCAATACGGAGGTTCCCAAGAAACATCCTGTACTTTCAATCCACCACACCCGCACCTCGCCAATGATCTAGGAAGTCCCACTCTTGCCATATCTCCACCTCCCCTGGTTTTTGTTAATAAAAAGAACTTTAAAAAAAATCACCCACTATGGGCGATTTCTTAGATCACTTTTTTGTAGAGCTATTTTCTTGTGCTCCATTTTCTTCATAACTTAATTATACAATATCTTCAAAAACAACACAAATCACTGAAAATATCTGCCTCATTTTCCCAATTTTTCCTTTAATAATTCCATAACAACCTGCGGATTGGCTTTTCCTTTGGAAATCGCCATCACCTGTCCCATAAGAAACTTTATAGCATTTTCCTTGCCAGCTCTGTAGTCTTCTGCTGATTTAGCGTTAGTTTCCAGAACTTGATCTATCAAACCATCCAATTCAGAAACATCATTTGTCTGCATTAAGTTTTTTTCTTCTATAATTCGCGAGGGATCTCCTCCGGTCGCATACATTTCTTTCAAAACCGATTGCGCCGCGCTGGAATTTATTTTTCCATCAGCGACAATACCAACAAATTCAGCATAATTTTCCGGAGTAATTTTAATATCCTTGATAGTCTGTTGATTTTCTGTCATATTCTTCCTCAATTCTGTGGCAATATAATTGGCTGCCAAAGCGAAAACTTTCTCCTCCAAAGAAGAAATTTCTTTGGATTTAATTTTTTCAGAAACCTCACTAATAACATTTTCAAAATATTCCGCTAATCCTTTTTCCGAAGTCAAAACAGAAATGTTTTCTTTGGAAAGATTATATTGCTCAGAAAATCTTTTGATTTTTTCATCAGGAAGTTCCGGAAGTCTTAATCTTAACTCTTCAACATATTCTTTTGTAAATTCCATTGGCGGAATATCCGGCTCGGGAAAATAGCGATAATCGTGCGCAGATTCTTTCTTTCGCTGAGAAACAGTTTGATTTTTCACACTATCCCAACCGCGAGTTTCTTGAATAACTTTTTCACCTTTTTCCAAAATTTCAGTTTGCCTTTTAATTTCAAAATTAATCGCCTTTTCGACAAAACGAAAAGAGTTGATATTTTTCACTTCCACTTTTATTCCGGAAAGTTTTTCTTCTCCTTCTTTATGCAGCGACAAATTAACTTCGCATCGCATATGCCCTTTTTCCATATCCGCGTCGGAAATTTCCAAATAACGACAAATTTGCTGAAGCTTCTGACAAAAAATACGAGCCTGCGTTCCATCTTCTATGTCCGGCTCCGTCACCAGCTCCATCAACGGAACTCCGGCGCGATTGAAATCAACCAATGTATAATTTGCTCCCTTGGGATGAACCAGCTTTCCAGTATCTTCCTCCAAATGAATTCTAGTAATACCAATATTTTTTGTCATTTGTTCTTTGTCGCCTGACACATATATTTCTAAATTTCCCTTCCCGCACAATGGTTGATCAAATTGAGAAATTTGATAACCCTTTGGAATATCAGGATAAAAATAATTTTTGCGATCAAACTTTGACTTCAAATTGAGCTCGCAATCCAAAGCCAGGCCAGCTAATTGAACAAATTCAATCGCCTTTCTGTTTGGCACCGGAAGCGTCCCCGGCTGTCCTGTGCAAACCGGACAAATATTCACATTCGGCTCGGTTTCCAAACCCATTCCATTTTTACAATCACAAAACATCTTGGACTCAGTCTTAAGCTCAATATGAATTTCCATTCCAATAACCGGGATATATTTTGTCATAAAAAAGTTGTATTCTTATTCTATATTAAAAACATTTTCCGTTCCATAATAATCCCGCCAATTCTCGTTATAAAATTCAAACATCCTTTCAAGTCTATCTTGAGGAAGCTCTTTTAAACCAAGTTCGTTCATAAAATTCAATATTCGCTGCTTTGCTTCAAGCAATTTATCTTTATCTTCTGTCTGAATTTCAAATTCCGATAAATATCCATATCCCGCATTCTTATCTATTGTGATATAAAAATCACCCTTACTATATTCCTCTCTGTCTCTAGACCATTTCGCCTGATATTCAAACCCCGCGTCTTCAATAATTTTATCAAGTTCATCCATTGCAATTTTAACTTTTTCTTCAAATTCCATCCGCAAAATTCCATTTGAAGAAGTTGTATCATCCACCGAGGCTTTCACAACAAAAAAAACTTCCCTATTCATCTCCCTGGTTCGTATGGAATGTCCTTTGCCCTTTTCCAATATTTTTTTCAATTTTTTTTTCTCTTCATCATCAAACAAGGACAGTAATTTTTCTTCCAATTTAGCAAAATCACCATTGCTCAAAAAATAATGATTAAGCTGACTGTATTTGTTAGCTAATTCAATACTCTGTTCAACCAATTTTTTCCTTAATTTATCGGCATTTTCTTTTGTCTGTAATAAGCTTTTTATTTCAACTTCGTATTTCATATAAATTTATTTTTTATTTAGTTAATTCCAAAAACGAATACCTAACCCCATTTTCCTCTTGATCTTCTTTGTTTACAATATTTTTAAATTCCGAGTAATCCGGAAAGAATGTATCGGCATCTTGTGGTTCATCATCTACCAAGGTTACATATAATTTATCTGCAAACGGAAGAGATAGTCTATAAATAATTCCTCCACCAATCACAAAAACTTCCTCATCAACTTTTTTGTATTCATTCAAAACCTTTTCCAAAGAATTTATCACTTCACCTCCTTTAACCACATATCCCTCCTTTAAAGACACTATGATATTTCTGCGGTTCGGAAGAAGCCTGCCAATTGATTCATATGTTCGGTCTCCCATAATCACAATATGCCCGGAAGTAATTTTCTGGAAATGTTTCAAGTCATTAGGTAAATTCCAAAGCAACTTATTATTTCTTCCAATTGAATTGTTTTTACCAACAGCGACAATTATTGAAATCATAGACTATTTTAAATTTTTCTTAGAATCTTGAACAAATTTTTTCCATGTTTTATCAACAATCCCCCCTGTTGGAGAAAGAGATGCTTTGATTGTCTCGTATGACTTATAACCGACAAGTTCAACTTTTTCTGGAGTGAAATCATCAATTTCTTTTATGGAATCATCTATCTTTACTTTTGGAAAATCATACGGTTCTCTCTTGAGCTGTTCCTTGGCAGCATCAAAATGGTCTTCATAAATATGCACATCACCAAAAGTAAGAACAAATTCGCCAAACTTATTACCAGTAATTTGCGCAAGAATCATAGCCAACAAAGAATAACTGGCAATATTAAAAGGTACGCCCAAAAAAATATCCGCGCTTCTTTGATATAGTTGCAATGATAATTTTCCGTTATTCACATTTATTTGAAACATATTATGACAAATTGGAAAACGACAAGCCTGACCTGGCGCTGCCATTTCATACAAAAATTCCGGATTCCAAGCAGTTAATAATGCGCTATGGGTACTTTTGTCTTTTCGAACATTATTAATTATCCATTGCAATTGGTCAATCTTGCGACCATTTGATGCTGGCCAATGTCTCCACATATCTCCATAAACGTGCGACAGATTACCATGTTTTTTTGCAAATTCATTATCATCTTTTATCTTTTGGATAAACTCCTCTTTTGTCATTTCCGACTCTGTTCCTTTTTCTATTTTTTCCCTATAAATTCTGTATGGATAATCATCCCAAATATGAACATTATTATCCACCAAATATTTTATATTTGATTGTCCGGACACAAACCAATAAAGCTCTTGCAAAACACCCTTCCAGTAAACTCTTTTTGTTGTTAGAAGAGGGAATCCTTTATTTAAATCGAATCGCAATTGCCTGCCAAATAGACTGTAAGTTTTTACTCCCGTTCCAGCATCAACTTGTTCCGCTCCATTTTCAATAATTTCACGCATTAAATCTAGATATTGATATTCAGAATGTTTTTCATTTTTCATATTTTTATCTCAATATTTTAATTACAAGAACTGCAACAATACTTATCTTTTTCATTTTCAGTTGAATCATTTGCGCCTTTAATAAAAATATCTCCATCATATTTTCTAATTTCTATTCCCCTTTTCTCAGCCAATTCCAAAGACTCGTTTTCTTCCTCCATTTTTTCTCCTCCAGTTTGAATCCTTTCATAACTTTTTAAATAAATAATCTCTTTAATGCCAGCATTGTTCAGCGCTTTCATACAATCATAACAAGGAAATAGCACTGAATATAAAGTAGCTCCGCGTAACCTAGTGCTGTCTTGCGCATTAATTATTCCATTGACTTCCGCATGCGCTCCCCGACATCGTTTCAATTTTCCGGTTTGCGGATCACCATCGATCTTGGCGCACCCAACATCTACACAATGCAAATCACCCTCGGTCGGACCATTGTATCCCATTGAAACAATTCTTTTGTTTTTATCCACAAAAACTGATCCGGTTTCATGAAATTTACAAGCTGCTCGCTTAGAAACCATAATCGCCAAATTCATAAAAGTTTCATCCCAAGTCATTCTCTTTGTTTTCGGATTTTCCTTGCTAACCATATATTCTATTTACTTTAAGCTAATTTAATTGCTCTTCCATTATACCACCCCCGAAAAATCCAATCAACCGCGACCCAGAAGCCGGTTAGGAATTATAATCATTACCAAAAACGCCGACTTACCATTTGCATACGACCGTTTTTTAATGTCATTTTAGGCATCTTTAACCAAATCATCAATTTGTTCATACAAATATTCCAACGTCCCATTGTTTTCAATTACAATATCGGCATGCTTTTTTAGGTCTCGAATTCCGACTTCCGTTTCCAGTTCGTGATCTTTCTTAAATTGCTCAAAAGTTTTTCCGCTTTCATCAACATTTTCTCCGCGTTCAATGATTCTTTCATATCTTTTTTTCAAACTAGTTTCCACATAAACAAATTTAAAACCTTCTATGGTTTTAATGTATTCAATATCTGAAATTCTCCTGATACCGTCAAAAACAAAAATTTCTCCCTCGCTTTTGGAAATTTCCCTGGATAAAGCCTTGGAGAAAACATCTTCGCCAAATCCTTGGCGCATTATCAAAGAAAGTTTGGCTAAATTTTCCCGACTCGTTTCCAGATGCCAAACGCCCAAAGTTGCGCGCAAAAAATCAGAAAAGCGATAGCATTTTGCGCCATATTTTTCTTGCAAATATTTGGAAACCGCTCCCTTACCGCTGGCCGCCTCGCCAGCCAAACCTAAGATTAATTTCATACTTCAAATTATCAAATTTATTTTTTAATAATAGTTTCTTTTTTATTTTAAGTCAAAACAAACTAAAATTAGACCACAAAATAGCATTTTTTCAAACATTATCAGAAGCGAAAAAAATTGAAAAAAGCCGTCCATGATAATACCACAGACGACTTCTGAAAAACACTACTATTTCATCACTATCTCTTTATTTATAACATCAAAACAGTGGTAAGTTCCGCTGATGCCTTGCTGATGGCTGATTTTATTTCAAGAAATTTTTTCTCAAGCTGTCTTTTGTGACAACTGTCACATCCACAATCAAGTAATTTTGGGAAATGGCACTTTGGACAAACAATAATAGGACACTCCCTTCCATTGACGGAAATGACCCCGATAAGCTGGGTGCCCAATTCCTTCATTCTGTCTTTCGTTATTTGACTCGGGTCAATAACCACTACGTCCACTGCTTTTTCATTAATCATGTCCTCCTCCTCATTTCAAAAATTTTATTGTTAAAGAAACTAAAAAAAACCATCTTCTTTTTGTTGGTTAATTCTTGCACCATTCCATCGATTCGTCAATTTTTTTGCAACAAAAATCCCCGTTTTTTCAACGAGGATTTTTTAAAACAAGATTCAACCTTATTTGCTAATTCTAATTGCCGGTCCCATTGTGGAACAAATAGTAATTGATTTAATATAAGTTCCTTTAGATCCGGTTGGTCTGGCTTTCTCAACCGCCTCAATCATCGCTTCAAGATTTTCTTTGAGTTTGGCTGCTTCAAAAGATATTTTTCCCACCACTTGATGCACATTGCCAGTATTGTCATTTTTGAAGGCTGACTTTCCTTTTTTCAAACTTTCCACCGCTTCCTTGATTTTGTCAGTAACAGTTTCAGTCTTTGGGCTTGGCATCAAACCTTTTGGTCCCAAAATTTTAGCCACCTGAGCAAGTTTCGGCATCATTTCCGGAGTAGCCACCACAACATCAAAATCTCCAGCTTTTCCATTTTTAATTTTTTCAATAAGTTCTTCTCCTCCCACGATGTCAGCTCCCGCATCTTTGGCTTCCTTTTCTTTTGTTGAAGTTACTACAGCCACTTTCTTGGTTTTTCCGGTTCCATATGGAAGAACAACTGTTCCACGCACCTGATCTTTTTTAACATCGATTCCCAATTTGAAATGAGCCTCGACAGATTCATCAAACTTTGCAACTTTTGTTTCCCCGATAAGAGCGATTGCTTCATCGATTCCATACTGCTTTCCTTTTTCCACTTTTTCAGCCGCAACTGAATACTTTTTTCCTTTTTTCATAGTTTTATCGTGGTAAACGAGTAACGTACCAGGTAACGTACCATGGTACGTTACCATTTCACATTCCTCTCCCACAAATATATAAATAAATTATTTTTTATTCAACTTTTATCCCCATTGATCTTGCTGTTCCAGCTATAATCTTAGAAGCTCCTTCAACATCATTGGCATTCAAATCAACCATTTTCTTTTCTGCAATTTCTTTAATTTGCGCTTGGCTAACCTTTCCAACCTTATCCTTCAAAGGATTGGCTGCTCCTTTCCCAACTCCGGCCGCTTTTTTCAAAAGCTCGGCAGCTGGAGGAGTTTTCATAATAAAATCAAATGTTCTGTCTTCATAAACAGTGATTTCCACAGGAACAACATCTCCCATTTTATCTCTTGTCGCTTCATTGAAGCGAGAACAAAAATCTTGAATATTAAGTCCGTGCTGACCCAGGGCTGGACCAACCGGAGGAGCTGGATTAGCTTTTCCTCCAATGATTTGCAATTTCACAATTGTCTTTATTTTCTTTGCCATATTGTTTCGTAATAATTTATTATATTTTTCTTATCTGCAAGAAATCCATTTCCACTGGTGTTTCTCTTCCAAATATGGAAACCAGAACTTTGACCTTTCCTTTTCCTTCATCAACTTCTTCAACTTTTCCATCAAAATCCTTAAACGGTCCTTCATTGACTTTAACCGAGTCTCCCGCTTTGACATCAATTTTATATTTCGGTTCAGCCACTCCCATTCTTCTTTTTAGCATTTCAATTTCAACTGGATCAACCGGAGTCGGAGTTGTTCCCAGGCCAATAAATCCTGTCACATTCGGAGTGTTTCTGACAACATACCAAGAAGCGTCAGTCACAACCATATCCACCAGAACATAACCCGGATAAATTCTTTCTTCAACAACCGTTCTCTTTCCTCCTTTTATTTTAATCTTTTTTTCTTTGGGCACGATAACATCGAAAATCAAATCTTGCATATCCATAGATTCAATTCTTTGTTTCAAATTACGCGCCACATTTTCTTCATATCCCGAGTATGTGTGAATAACATACCAAGCTCTTCCGTGATGTTGTGTTTGCTTTGCCATAAAATTTTATTTCAATAAAAATTGTTTCAAAAGATAACTAAAAAAATAATCCAACCCACCCAAAAAAGCGGCTACAATCAAACTAATCACCACAACCAATATGGTGTAATTTTTAGTTTGTTTTTTTGTTGGCCAATTAACCTTTGAAAGTTCTATTTTCGCTTCTCTTATAAAGGCTATGATTTGGTTTAACATAAGATATTTTAAGGGTTTTTTAAAAAGCCCGGGGGGCTTTTCTATATTCTTATCCTATCCTATACCGGACATTTTGTCAATATTGATTTTAGGACTCTCTGTTATTACATTTTTTCTTACTTTCGTCTCATTAAATCCAAGATTGCCTGAGCGGATTCAGCGCCTTTATTGTTTGTCTTTCCTGAACGGTCGTTGGCTTGTTTCAAGTTGTTAACCGTAATTATTCCAAAGCCAATCGGAATATTAAATTTTAAAGAAACATCCATAATGCCCTTTGAGGCTGTATTTGCTATGTAATGATAGTGGTCAGTTTCGCCTTTTATCAAACATCCAATAGCCACAATGCCGTCATATTTATTTTTGAGAGCCAGCTTCTGACAAACCAATGGAACCTCAAAAGATCCCGGGCAATATACAATTTCAATGTTTTCTTTTTTAACATTATTTCTTTCCAAAACATCTATTGCGCCTTGGAGCATTCCTCCTGTAATGTCAGCATTAAATTTGGCAACCACTATGCCTATTTTTAATTTTTTTCCATCAATAATTTCCTCCTCTTTGTTATTTTTTCTTTGCATAGGTTTTTTTAAAAAAATTATAAATATATTTTGCCAAAATATCCGTTTCAATATTCACTTCATCGTCAACATTCAGCTTATGCATATTAGTATTTTCAAGCGTATAACTGACAAGGGAAACGGAAAACCAATTTATCCCGACATCAACAACAGTCAGACTTATACCGTCAATAGAAATCGAGCCCTTGGGAACTATATAAATCATAAACTTGCTTGGCGTCTGAATTTTGATCACTTTTGATTCCTTGATTTTTCTTATCTCCCTAATTTTACCTCGCGCATCAATATGTCCCTGCACAATATGCCCATCCAAAAGATCGTTCATTTTCAAACTTTTTTCCAAATTGACAAGAATACCTTTTTTAAACCCGCCCACAGTTGTTTTTTTTATTGTCTCTGGCATATATTCAACTTCAAAAATATCGCTATTTATTTTTCTCGCCGTAGAACATACGCCATTAACAGAAATACTTTCTCCTTCTCCTATTTTCCAGCCGGCTGGTTTTTTAATTTCAACAAAAAGACTTCCGCTTTTATAAGAAGTTTTTTTTATTTCCGACAATTTTGCGATTATTCCTGTAAACATAGAGTTAGATTACTTTATAGTTGTGATTTTTTCAATATCCCTACCTATTTGCGAAATCAATTCTTCATCACTCGAAAAATTAATAGCCTCTCGAATTTTTTTGCCAATTTCAACTTCCACTGTTTTTCCTCTTAAGTTTCCATAAAAGCCCAGTATATGAGCTTCTAACATTTCTTTATCAGGCCTGATGAATATACCCGCTTTTTTGCTATTGCCATCCCAGAAAACCATCCCGGAATAAACTCCTGCCTCTAAAATGTTCTTCGCTTTATCTTCGATCTTTAGGTTGATTGTTGGAAATCCGATTTTCTCTCCCTTATTTCTTCCTTCAATAACAACGTTTCTTATCTTCATATTTATTCTTTTGCTTTTTTAATTAATAATTTTTCATAATCCAAATTGGAAATATATTCCGCTGTTTAGAAAACTCCAGTTTATCTTTTGAAATTATCGTATAAATATCATCTGCCTTCTGCGCCTTTCGCCTAATAAACGCCAGGTCGCCTTCCCTGATACTGTTGGTATGTCTCACTTCAAAATATTGATAGCTTTTTTTATCCATCAAATCTTTAGCGGCGATAAAATCAAATTCCTCTTTTCTCACTCGAAAAAAAGCGACATATTGATATTGTTGTTGCAAAATATTGTAGAAATAATTTTCTACTAAAAAACCTACCGCCGGGGAATCAATTTCCAAATTATCAACATCGCGGAAAGCTGCATAAAAATTAACGCTCTCTAAATAAATTTTTCTGAGCAATCTTTTGGATTTGCGAAATGACTTAGAAAAATTATAAACAAAATAAATCAAAAAACTATTTTCAAAATAGCGCAGATATTTATTAACAGTTTCCTTGTTCAGCCCCGCTTCACTTGCCAGATTTCCAATTTCAACAATTGAGCCTACTTCACTAACCACTACTTGAAACAAAAATTTCAATTCTTCTATTTTTTCCACACCGAATATTTTCGGGATATCATATTCTAAGGTTTTTTTATAAATTGACTCAATTAAATATTTCTTGCGCGCTTCAACATCTAATTCATTAACCAAAGACGGAAACTGTCCAAAAAATAAATAGTCGTAAAAATATTTTTTAAGCTCATCTCCTTGCTGATAAACTAATTTTTCAATGCCAGCTTTATTTATTTTTTTTTGCCCGGGCGCAATGGCAAATTGCCGAAAATCGGAAAGCAATTCACTCGACACGCCTTTAATCATCAAATATTCCTCAAAACTTAAAACTGGCAGCTTAAACTCATAAATCCGTCCGACTAAACTTTCCGTAGCTTGTTTTTTTATAAACAAAGCTGATGATCCACTGATCACAAATTTCAAATTGGGCTCTGTGTCATAATAGCGTTTGATAATATGCTGCCATTTTAAAGCATATTGCACCTCATCAATAAAAATATATCGTTGTTTGCCAGAATCGCTTATTTCCAAAAAAATATTAATATAGTCTGCCAATCCGACTCTATTGCCAAGCAAGTCCTCGTCTAGCGTAAGAAAAAAAATATTTTCCGGTTTTGTTTTTTTGATTATTTTTTGAATCAATTGTTTCAAAAGAGCGGTCTTCCCTGTTCGGCGCAAACCGATAATAGAAATAATTTCTTTTTTTTCTACATAAGGGATAATTTTATCTAGTAAAGTCCGGCTATGTTTTATCTTGTCTAAATCAGCAAAAAAAACACTAGCGTCTTTCCAATGTTTATTCTGTCTATAAATTTCGGCTAAAATAAGGTCTTTTTTACCCATATTACATTTATGACGGTTATAACAGTTATAATTGTATCATCTATGACGATTCTGTCAAATTCTGATTTTTAGCTTTCTCCAAAATCCTAACTATTCCATTATCCGCGTCCACTTCCACTAAATCCCCGTCATGCAGAACCTGCGTGGCGATTTTGGTGCCGACAATGCAAGGTATTTTAAATTCACGGGAAATTATCGCAGCATGAGATAACATACCGCCCTCATCGGTTATTATGGCTCCCGCCCTGCTTGCTATGTCAACAATATTTGGCTGGGTCATTTCCGTAACCAGAATTTCTCCCTTCTTAAATGTTTCTCTCAAATTTTTAGCTTTTTCTATGTTATTTGAACCTAGAATTCTAACCACTCCCTTGACTGCTCCACCATTGGCGGAAGATCCTTTAATCTCATTCGTCTTTTTAACTGCATAAAGATCTTTGAGCTCTTTTTTAACAATATTTTCAGCCTCTGCTCCAGATTTGAAAAATAATTTGTTGTTTTTCCATAAACCTACAAAAAATTCTTTTCTCTTTTCTTTTTCTTTTCTTGAGATTTTATTTCCTTTTCTCAATAACCCGATTATTTCCTCCTTTAAATAAAATTTGTTTATTTCGTATATGTTTTCTCCGCTTCTTTTAGATATTTCTTTAAACAATGGAATCAGATAAAAATCAGTGCCAGCCCAACAAGATTTAACATTGGATCTTGATAAAATTAACCTCTGAATTATTTGAATTATTTTTTTTAAATTTTTATCCGCTCTTTTGATCAATTTTTTTTGTTTTTCATTGAGTTCTTTTTTTTCTTCCAATATATTTTCTCCAAAAGACAAATCTGATGATTCATATCTATGTCTTAATGTTTCAACACAATCTTCCAACGTGAAATGCGCGGCAACAATCCATGGATATTTCTCCATATGATTTATAATATTTTTTCTGGAATAATCATTTCTCAATATCTTATTCCAATCCATAATTTCCCTGCTAATAATGTCCGGCTTGGATGGAGTTAAGAGTAAAGAAATTTCTTTCTCTGAAAATTTTTTTCTTATTTCATTCATTAAGCAAAATGTTCCATCAACCTGAGAGGCTCTAAAATAACCAATTTGAATGCACCACAAATGAACAGCCTCATTCAATAAATCAGCCAACTCCTCATCTGTAAGCTTTGAATATTTTGCATTTTTTAATTTACCAAAAAACTTCCAAGACTCTAAATAACTTTTTTCTTCCTGCTCAAAAAAATTATCTGCATATTTTTTATCTAAAAAATTTTCACTTCTTTCCCTGTCTTTTTTAGAGTCATTTTTAGAATGAAAAGTCCTAATCACATTATCTTTTGAAAATTCAATTACATTATCAACCTGGTTCCAATCAAAACTCCTGTAATCTTTGTAAGCCAAGAAATTCATCTCCAGTGTTAACAAGGATTGATAATTACTCCAAATAAATATATATTTACCTTCAGCCATCTGAAAAATAATTTAATAATTTTTTCTTTCCATTTTATACCCGCCATCAATATCCGCTTCTATTGTGAGCGTTTCACAATTTTTGATCTCATGATCTCCAAAATATTCATTCAAAGCGTGACCTAAATAATTTTCATGTCCAAATGCTAAGATCTTGATATTTTTTTTACCATCAGAACTTTCAACCTTGCTTTGCGCAAACTGGACGAGTCTTAACAATTTTCTGAAAGTAGTTTCGTATTCATCTCTAGAAGATTTTAATTCGGGAAATATTTTTTGAATAGATCCGGAATGCTTATAAAAATTTCCACCCCAGGAGCCCTGATCATCAGCATTTATTATCTCTCTGGCCATTTTCCATTTTTTCTTTGTTTCTTCATCAAGCGCCTGCCAATTAATTTCTCCCAGATATGCCTCAGGATTAAAAATATTTCCCACTAATTGATTTGAAATTTTCAATGAGAGACTATTTATTGCGCGTATATTTTCATCGGCCATCTTCCTGGTCATGCCGTTTTTCATATCTCTGCTATCCTCATCTCTTGTTTCAATAATTTCAAAACCTCTTTCTTTGGCAACTTCTTGATAAATCATAGCGGTTTCAAATGCTCTTGCTTCTTTACTGGAGACAAAAAACAAAGCATCTTTCTGAGAATCCATGGAATCAAATAGTTTTTCAGCCTTTTTTCTTGCCAATTCAATACCGGATTCTGACAAATCATTTTCCAACTGATTGTCCGGATTATGAGAAGCCTGGGGATTTTCAGATTTGAGAGTTTCCCCGTATGTTTCATATTTGGCCTTACTGTGTCTTGTAAATAAAAATTCTCCTTTCATAGTTTTTTATTTTATTAATTTTTTATTATTCTAACTATTCCACTATCCGCATCCACTTCCACCAAATACCCATCTTTCAAAACCTGCGTGGCGATTTTGGTGCCGATGATGCAAGGTTTTTTTAATTCGCGCGCTACAATTGCAGCATGACAAGTGATGCCGCCTTCGTCGGTCACAAAGGCAGCAGATTTACGCATAGCAGGAAGATAATCAGGTCTTGTCATGTCAGTGACTAAAATTTCTCCTTGTTGTATTTTGGAAATATCTTTGGCCAGTAGAATAACTCTTACAAAACCCCGGGTTATTCCCTTGAATGCCACAGCCCCTTTAATTTCAAACGCATCCTCGATAATTTCTTTTTCTAATTCTAAATTATTTTCCCTTAAAATATCTTCTACCTGATTAAGTGGATAAAGCACACTATTGAATAGAGCGACTCCGTTTTCTCGATCCATAATTGCTGAGATTTCTTGTTGAGACAAGTTATCCATGAAAAAGGCCTCTTTTGGAGTAACTAAATTCATAATTTTATTTAATTTGCTTTTTTTACTCCAAAATTCATCCCACACATCAATCATCGCATCAGAAAATTTTTCAGCTTTTTTTCTATATTCCAATACAGATTCAACTAAATCTTCAGTTAAACCTAGGCGAAATAATATATTCATAGCAGACCACCATTTTACCAAATGATTATAATATTCGCGCAATTCTTCAATATTTTTTATTTGTACACCACGCTCGATATGCGGACTAATATACTTCCATTCACAATTAAGATCTTCGAATATCTTGTTAACAAAATTTTTATCATGAAGAAATTTATCTTTGATTTTTTGATGGATTATTTCTGTTTCATTGTCGCTGTACCAAATAAAAAGTTTACCATCTTTTCTGATAAACAAGTTGTTTTCAACTTCATATCCTAAATATTTTTTAAATCCCATCCTATCACTCTCATCCCAAAGATAAGCATACCAAATTCCTTTTTCACGAGAGAATATTTTAGAAAGTTTTGTTTTCATAATTATTATTTTTTCAATGTCGTGATCGGTCGGCTTTGCACGATGTAAAATTTTCCATCCTCCAACGCCCATTCAAAAACTATGTTATCTTTCAATAGTAATGAATTATTTTCAAGAATTATCAGCGTGCAGATTTTGATAAAATTCTGCCAACTCATCTATCTTTCTCATATTTAAAAAAATTTCACCACCAAGTCTCTCTTGATTATCAAATCTCAATCTAACACTTTCTAGTTTTCTGTCTTGATTTGTTTTTAAGACAACATCAAATCCCTCTGAAGGTACGAAATTGCCACCTATTTCTTCGAATGTTGCGCCATGAATTTCCTCGCCATTTTTATTTTTCCAAATAACTGTTTCAGCAAGAAATGGCTCAATCATACCTGTATGGCTACCAAGCGGAAAAAGTAATTTTTGGTCAGACTTAAGCTTTTCTTGTATCATTTTTACATAATGCTTAATCAAAACAGCAAAAGACCCGGCAATTTCTCTTCTACTATCCCTGGCTTCTTCTGTATCCAGTTCCATCAAATAACTTACTGATTTTGCATCAGCATATTCTGAAACTCTTTTTTTATCATTATCCGACAAATCATTGAATGTCTTGTTTTTATATTTCAGAATATTGCTTATATATTCATTCGCAAAATTTTCATGTATTTTCAAATAATCAAAAGGCGTGTCCAAAATTAAATTTTCATAATTCAAAATCCATTTTGGTCTGGTTTTATATAATTTGTCCCCGGCAAGCTCTTTTCCAAAAATATGAGCAGTCTCTAGAGAGCGTTGCATCATTAAATTATCTCCTGGAACTTCTACTTTGGGACCGGCAGCAGAACCGAATGCTTTGACAATATCAAAAGACTCATCTAGCAAAGGGCTATTTTTCGCATTTTCTTTCGTCCGAGATCTTCCGTAATCTTCAAGACTTCCATCTAGGTTTCTATCCCCATGCCTTAAAATATGCAAAACAAGCTCTATATTTGCGCCTTTTTCTGCTTTATTTTTAAATATTTCCTCTAATTTTTCCATAATTATTTTTCACCAACTTTTTTAATTATACGAACAATGCCTTCATTAGCATCAACTTCTATTAAATCACCGTTTTTTAAAACTTGAGTAGCAATTTTAGTTCCAACTATACAGGGCTTTTTAAGTTCACGAGATATTATGGCAGCATGACAAGTAATCCCGCCTTCATCTGTAACAATCGCCGAAGCTTTTTTAAGCAAGGGAATCATCTGCGGGTTAGTCATGCCGGTCACTAAAACATCACCTTCTTCAATATTAGTGGTGCCTGTCCATGACAAATGAATTACTGCTTTGCCATTGGCAATTCCAGTAAAAGCAACATCACCCTTTATTTCATCACCATTATTTTTTTGTAATTTATTTTTCCAATAAGCAAACTTTTCTCCGGTATATAAATTCCATTTTTCATCTTCTTTCACATAAACACACCCTTCTAGTCTTTCTTTAAGTTCTTTTTCAGTTACTATTATTTTTCCAGAGATTGCTTCTTCAATTTCTTTTTTCCTCATTGCGCTTATAAGCCCGATGGGCAAATTGTACTTTTGCGCCAGATATTTTTCACAAGAATTATCCATAAAAAAAGCTTCCGAATCTTCATGCAATTTCAATTTCATCTCGCCCATTTGCATAATTCTTTTCAAATATTTTTTTGTTTTTTTATCCGATATTGATTCAACTGAGTGCTTGGATAAAATTTCAACCAATTTTTCTTCTGAAATAAATTCGAGAATTTTTTCTTCTATCGCTTGCTGGAAAGGCTGTTCATAAAACGCATACCATTTCCCAAATTTATCATTCAACTTCAACTTATTAGCCCATTCTTTACGAATATTTTTAGAATCAATCTTAATAGGTTTATATTTTTTAAGCTCATTGTGCAGCTTTTCTGATTCTTTCAATAAATAATTAAAAAATTTGTCATCCAATAATCGCAGGCTTAATTCATAACATTCTTCCATGCCTTGCACTGACAAATAGAATCTTGCTGCATCTTTTTCATATAAAACAATATAATCAACCGAACCGTAAGTTTCTTGATTATTAAAAATCATATCTAGAAGCAAAATGCTAAATCCTGAAACTGATGTATGCAAAAAATATTCCTCGGATCTTTCTTCGGTTTGAATTGGCATTGCTCCACTTAAAGTCGTTATCGGCCGACTTTGAACGATATAAAATTTTCCATTCTCAAATGCCCATTCAATGTCACACGGGAAGCCATAATGTTTTTCAATGCCAATGATAATTTCAGCTAATTCCAAAATTTGATCATTATTCAAAGCTTGTACAGATGCCTGCGGCTCGGCAATGTCCCGCCATTCATTGCCGCCATTTTTCGCGCGATAGATTCCGCGATTTTGTGTCGAGACATTAATATCCAAAATATTACGCGGATTTTTTTCCACCACATAGCTATCCGGAGTGATTTGCCCGGAGACAATCGCCTCGCCCAATCCAAATCCGGCTTCAATGATAAGATGATTGTAATCCTCCGTCACTGGATGAACTGAAAAAGCAATGCCGGAAATCTCACTGACCGCCATTTTCTGCACCACCACCGCCACGGAAATTTTCTGATTATGCAAATCTTTTTCAAAACGATAGAAAATCGCCCGCGGCGTGAAAAGAGATGCCCAACACTTTTGCACATTTTTCAATAAATCTTTTTCTGTCGTATTTAAAAAACTTTCTAATTGACCGGCCCAAGCATGCTCTTTGCCATCTTCCGCTGTCGCGCTTGATCGCACCGCCACATATTTTGCATCAAGTTTTTTGAAAAACTGTTGAATTTCCTCGGCAATATCTTTTGGCATTTTGGCGTCGAGAATGAGAGCTTGAATAGATTCAGAAGCAGTTTCAATTGTATGCATCTCTTTGTGATCGACATTATTAAGAATAGCATCAATTTCCACATTCAAATCGGTTTCTGTTAAAAATTTTTCAAAAGCGCTGGAAAGAACCACAAACCCCGGCGGGACAGGAATGCCAGACTGAGTCATCTCACCCAAAGAAGCACCTTTACCCCCAGCAATATCAGCGTTATTTTTTGAAATTTTTTTGAAATTTTTAACTAGCTCCATATGATTATTTTAAAATTTTAATTTCCCCTGTTTTCAAATTCATTTCGATCTTGTCATCATCTTGCAAAAACCTGGTTGCATTTTTTGTGGCGATAATCGCCGGGATTCCCAGTTCGCGAGAGACAATAGCGGCATGACAAGCTAATCCGCCTTCGTTGGTAATAATTGCCAATGCTTTTTTCATCAGAGGCACGAATTCGATGCGAGTCATACTTGTCACTAAAATTTTGCCTTCCTCAAAATCATTCTTGTCCGGACGTATGACAATGTTCACAATTCCTCTGATCTTTTCCTGACCACCTCGACTAGCCACCACGCCTTTCAACTCTTTCGCGTGCCCGACTTTTGATGCCAGTTCAAACAACTCCTCGGCCTCTTCACCTGAATAAATAATTCGCTTGCCATGATTAAAAGCCAAAAATATGCCACCTTCTCTCTTTGCAATAATAGTCGCGTCTATGTTTTTATTTTTTTCCAATAAATCAAATAGTTCTTCCATAAAATACAGAGTGCATGTGTGATAATCAACATTTCTGCGAACAGGAATTTCTCGCATCATGGAATAGATATAATAGAATTGTTTCATCATGCCGAGCTTCCTTTGGTCAAACCATAAAATTACAGCTTGGGAAAATTTAATGTCTGCCAAGTCCGCTTCACTCAAGACATATTGATTTTTAATTTGCTCTTTGCTAGCATGAATGTTTGCAAAATTTTCGTCAATGTTGCTTATTTCTTTTTTAAAATCATCTTCACTTTTTGTTTTCAATTCATTTTCAACATCAATCATCAATGAATCTGCATCCACGCGCGTCGCTTCATAGAAATTCGTCTTGATCCAGAAAAAATTCTGGATATATTCACCAACTAACATTTGAACATTTTTATTTTCCCACGCCTTAGCAAAATCATTGTTCCCAGAATCATTGATTTGCTGATTAATTGCCAAGCATATTGCAAGAAAACTCTTTCGTTCTTGATTGAAAACCGCCATCTCATCCGGATGCGCCAAAACACTCACTGCTTCACGCGCTTCTTCATAACTGATGCCATGACGTTTTTGAAATCGAGGCACAACCTCCCAATTAACCACTTCAGCTTTGTCTTCTCCGATAGCTGCAAATTTCCACCACGCATATGTCAGTTCAATTATGCTTCTAAAATATCTAGCAAACTCCGCATCCGAAACTCCACTTTCTGCCTTTTCCAAATATTCCAACCCCAAGCGATCAATTTCTAAAACCAATTTTTGCTGAGCCTGAATCTTATTTTGCATACTCTCCGGATTTTGCAAATAATCTTCATAGAACTTTTTGGAAACTTTTTTGATATCATCCCGTGAAATCAATTGATAGAAAACATCTGCCCCTCGGCCAAAATAGCAATGCACGTGATTATGATCAACTCCTGTGATTTCCGCCGAATCCGAATAAGCCCGGAAAACCCAATCCGCTGCCCCAAACGAAGCTAGCGCACTTTGAACATCGATTTCATTATTCGCTAAATATTTTTTCAATTCTTGCGCATTCATATTATTTAAATCTCTAGACTACCAAACTAATTAGAATTTATTTATTGGCCAAAGCGCAAGCGAAAACTATATGCGAATAATAATCCGTTTCATTCCTGCTGTTGTCTTCGTATGAACCCTTACTAAAAATTGTCGGAGTTAGCATATTCTTTCCTCCGCCAAGAAGCACCAAAGCTCTGAAAATCTGGTTGCCGATTGTTCCGTTTGATGGCGCTATTAAATTAGCCCAGGGCAAAGCATTCTGAAGTTCAATATGAATATTTTTGGCTTCATAACCTTTTTCAGTCAAATATTTCACCAGATATTCAGCCTCTTCGTAACTTTTTGTCATAACAGGATCTTTACCTACGCTACCCGGTCTGCAAGTCGCCATAATCGCCACACGCGGATTCACTCCAAACTCTTCTTTCATCCATTTACAACTTCCCTCAACAATCCTGATCTTATCCTCCAGCGTTTGACCTTCCGGATTGGACGCCATTGTCAAGAAAAATTCTCTTCCCTTCACATCTTCAAGCTGGGCAAGACAAAGTCTTTTTTCATCGCTTGGAATATTAAATTGTTTTTTGAATTCATCCACTGTTCCAAAATCATCCACCTGACCTCGAACAAATTGGTTGATTCTCCCTTCCTTATAATCAACAACTAACGCTCTGCCGATTTCTTCGTCATTCGACAAGATTATTGTTTCAAATCCTTTTATTTTATGATTGGAATATATGACAATATCTGCTACTTCTTGCGCTCTTCTAAGACTTTCTAAAATCTCATCGCTTTCTTCCAAAATACTAATACCTATTCTACATCTTTTTTTCTTTGCTCTTTCCTCAATAATCTGACTGACTGTTTTTTGCTTGTCCATAGTTTTTTAATTATTTTTTAAAAATGGATTGATATCAAAAACTGTTTTTTCTATTAGTTTTTTGACCAACTCAAGACCCCTCTGATTATATTCAGCATTAAAATAATCACCATTCGCTTCATCCACATACATTCCTTCATTTAATTCTAGTTGCAGTGAATTAACTCTTCCAGTTTTTTTACCATAATCTCCAAAAAACTGAACATTTCTCACTCCTTTCATATACTCATTAACTCCTATTAATCTTTTTTCACCTGAATTTCTAAATAAAAAAGTCTGCTCTTCTTGACTTAATTCCTCAAAGTTTTTCTGAAGAGTTTGCGCAAAAATTTCTCGTATATCTTCATCGCAAGACTCCCCATCTCTATCTCCAATAATAAACAAGGGTAAATCTTTTAGATCTTTTATTCCATAATGCTCACAAAATGGTTTAAAAATATCATTTTGACTAATCATAAAAGAATGCCCATCAAGCACTAAGATTCTTTCTTCCTTATCTTTTGTTCTATCAATAAGACTGCCAACTGTTGCCATCATTCCGTTATAGTACGGGAGATAAAATCTTTCCGATAAATCAGTTATTTTTTCATCTGTCGGAATTTTACCTTCTTTATACATAGGGTTGCCAGAAATCCCTTTTTTCCACAAAACTTCTCCTAATGCTTTAGTTTTTCCCATTTTCATTCCTGGAAGCGGAGGTCTATTGGGGTCAATAGCGAAACGAGAAATTTTTGTTCCCACGCTTGGAATTTTTTCATTTCTAAATATAAATTCCGTTCCCCTATCAATTATTGGAAAAGTTGTTTTGCCTTCATCTTCGGTAACCATTTCCCATAATTCCATTGGAACAAATTCACCTGCGTGAGGTCTTCCAAAAATAACATTAGGACATTCAGAATTTTCCAATGCTCTATTATCAATGTCAACAGCCTTTTCAGGAGTTATTTTTCCATCTTTTATTTCTTGTAAAGAATCCGGCAAATTAAATCCTTTTTCCCTTTTAGATAATTCTATAATATTTGCAACAGCGACAGACTCATTTTCCCATTTTTCATATCTTTCTTTAGTTCCCGCAAAGGGGAAATTTAGGCTCTCCGGATTCATATTTTTATTTTTAATTATTACAAAACACTGATTTAGTCTGCTTATCAATACACTTAGACTATCAAAAAAATATCGCTTTGTCCAAAAAAACAACAAAACAGCTATGGACAAAAAATATATTTACTGTATAATTGCTTTTGTAGCTCAAAGCTTTGTTTTTTTATACAGCTTTTTTATGGGCCGGTAGCTCACTAGAGCGGAGATTGCTCGCGTACTCTCAATCTCTTGCACTGAGGAGGTAGCGGGTCCCTCCAAACAAAGTTAATATTATGGGCCGGTAGCTCACCTGGTAGAGCGCCTCATTTGCACTGAG
>AMFJ01007229.1_pt1 | contig 69599 bp, 94 predicted proteins | sample 427208 | NCBI WGS metagenome assembly AMFJ01 (sample SAMN02954298, study PRJNA114691) | groundwater metagenome | biome: aquatic; feature: subsurface aquifer; material: sediment; isolation source: subsurface aquifer sediment | place: USA: Rifle, CO | collected 2008-08 | reverse complement strand
TCGCTGTGGCCGGTGGTCTTGGATTATCACGTTATTTAGGAATAGATGATTCAATCTTAGGTGTCTGGGCAGGAGGTTTGATGGTTTCAGTAACACTTTGGACACTTGATTGGCTATCAAGAAAAAATTTTGGTTGGGTTAAAAAAGTTGAGACGAAGTTGTTAACTATTTTGGTATTTTTGTTCTGGGTCTTAACCACATACGTTCCCCTTTTTGAGTTAAATATTATTGGCCACCCATTTAATACAATTTTGGGAATTGATAAATTAATCTTTGGAAGTATCTTAGGATTCTTTGCATTTTTGTTAGGTGTTTGGGGAGATAAAAAAGTAAGGAAAATAAAAGGAAAGCAGTTATTTAATTTTCAAAAAGTAGTTTTTCCTGTCCTATCTTTAACAATTTTAAGCCTAATGCTATACTTCTACGGCGGTTATTTATATAAATTATAATTATGACTACAATAAAAAACTACAAAGGTCTTTTAGATAAGGTTGAACAAGTTACAAAACAAAAAGAACTGGATCTTTCTTCCGGCGAAGATCTATCAATTGGAATAATGAATTTAATTTCAATTGAAGAGCATCTTTTTTACACTTCGCAAAAAACAAAAGATAAAAAATATCTTGATATTTTAGACGAAGTAAGGCTTATGAGAACTGACCTATTAAAAGAAATCATCAAAGATTATGAAGGTGAAGTTTGGTGTATCAGCAAGCATTTATTATCTGCCTCAATGCGTTTAATGGAAGTTGGTACAAAAGAACTCAAAAAACATGACAAAGAAAAGGCATGGGCCATGTTTGAAAAATCATACAAGCTCTATTCCCTTTTCTGGGGATTAAACCTGGGAATTGTAGGAGGCAAACCAAATGGAAAAATTAAAATGCTAGTTGAAAATCTTGATATTAAGAAAGCTTCAGTCTTTGACAAACTGGGTTCACTTGTCCAAAAGGCAATTGACTGTTGCAGAGAGTAAATTAATCCTAATTTTTTCAGACATTATTCAGGAAGTGAAGTTTCAATATCTGGCTGGTTCTTTGGGGTAAAAGAGCTCATCTCATCAGTTTGTTTTAATTTCATATGCTTTAATAGCTCTCCTGAAATAGATAATAATATTTATTATTTTTCTTTTTTGCATTCTGTATTATACCTTAAAGCAGTAAACCGAATATAAAAAGTGCTAAAACTTGAAAGGCAAAATAGATTCTTGTTTTATCTATGTCTTCAAGGATTATTTCTTTATTCATAATTTTTTTTAAATTAAATAGTACCAAACTTAAAAAATAAGATAGCACTAATCCCCTTGCAAACAAGTTTCCAGACGAAGAAACAACCCAAAAAGTTAAAATTGTAAAAATAAATTGAAATAAAATAGTATGAAAAATTAAATCAGTTCTTTCATTTCTTGTATCATACATTAGCGACAGTGACTCTCTATATTGTCTGTTCTTAATTAAGGATAATATTCTTTGAGAAGTTAATTCTTGAGGTCTAAATACAAACACATAAAGTAAGTGATCCAAATTTGGCATAATAAACAATCCAACAATACCTCCAACATATAATGGCCAGTATGAGAAAGCGTAAAGACTATTAACAAATGTTAAAAATAAAAAATAACCAAACCAAAACAATAGATGATTAATAATTTCTTTCCGCATTAATTCATTATATTCTAATCAGTAAAAACTTGTACAAACATTTTTCCATATACTCCATTATCGATTACTCCAATTCCAATTTTTTTAAATCTAGGTTCTAAAATATTCTTCCTGTGGCCGTCCGAATTCATTAAACCTGTATGAGCAGTTTGAACAGTTGGAGCTAAAGCTAAGTTTTCACCTGCAAAACCGAATTTAATCTTTTCTGCATTTAATCTATCCCCTACATCTTTGCCCTCTGGTGAGTAGTGACTAAAATATTTTCTCTCCCACATATCCTTAGCGTGATTTCTAGCAATAGGCACAAGATTAGGCTCCCAAACAAGTTCAGTTATTGCTAGCTTTCTTCTTTCCTCATTAACTTTTGCAAACATCTGAGATTCTGATTTTTCATCAATTTTTAGTTCTGTTTTTTTAACTTCAAGTGGAATTGATTCTTTACTTTCTGGATTCACAGTAAGGTAGGTTAAAGAATCGTTTATTACTCCACCGAAAATTTGATTTAGATATTTTTCAATAATTACAGTTTTATTTAAAAGATAATTTCCGATTTTTGAATCTTCAACATCTAATTTCACCTGAGGTTTAATTGGTAAACTCGTCAAAAGTGTTAATAAAAACGAAACCAACACAACCCCTTCTCCAAGCGCAGGAGTAAGCCCTAATAATTTGTTTAATTTGTGTTTTATTAATTTTTCAGGAAGTTTATGCAACAAGATACCAAAAAGATAACCGAGAAGCGACTCAATGATAATTGCAGAAAGTAAAAAACCGAGCGCATTTGAAACTGAAGAACTTAGGGAAAAATTAACTTTTAAAAATTCAGATACATACTTGTAAAACCAAAGAGATATTGTCAGAGATCCAAAAAAAGACATAAAATCTACAAAAAGTATCCAGAACCCATATCTTAAAGTGTTTAAGGCGAAAAAAAACAAAATTAGGATTATTACTAAATCTATATAATTTCCATTAAACATTTGCATTTTTCATAGCCTTTAGGCTGGATCTCAATTTAACAGAATCTTTCAATTGTTTCAGCTTCCACATATAAAGTCTACCTTTAGACTTTGCGTTTATTGCATCTTTTACAAACCCACGAGCACTTTCCATTAAACCTCTTGGAGTATTTTTAGCAAGCCTCATATATAGAGATTTGTGCGGAAGGTCATCAAGTTCTTTGGCTAGTGTATATGCATACTTTTGAAACTCCTGAGATACATATTTGTCAGTGTCAGAAGGATTAAATTTTTTAGAAACTAAAGAGCCAATTGATTGCATATTTGTTTTATTACGCCATTTAATATTATTTTTTCTTCTTCTGTAAAATCTTGCAGTACATATTCCTCTCCCTTAATTCTTAATTCTTCATTCTTCATTCTATTCTCTACACCCACTCTAACTCTCCAAAAATCACAGGTTCCTAATTTTTCCTCAATATTAATGATTCCATTGTGTCCTTTTGGTCCCTTCCCAAACTGAATTTTAAAGGCACCAAGTGGAATATCAAGGTCATCATGGATTATATATAAATCAGAAGTAGAAACACTGGGGTATTTTGATAATTGTTTTTTTACAAAAAAACCAGAATTATTCATAAAACTATCACTTTTTTTGATAATTAATCCTCTAATACGAGTTGAGGGTTGCAGTTCATCAATAACCATATGCCCAGCATTGTGCCTATTGTTTTTATACTGAACTCCAGGATTCCCAAGACCAATAATGAGTTTCATTCTGAAGTTATTCTAACATTTTTTGGATAATACTCATCAAAAGCTAATATGTTATCAAATTTAAATTTTTTATAAATTGTCATGTTTGAGCAGTCGATAAAAGATGATCCCTTTTTAGTTTGACTTAAAAATAATTCCCAGGCGTCTTTTTCAGAATGTAAATCTAAATATATGATTTTTTTAACTATTTGCGTTACAGAAGCGTAAAATTTAATTGCATACTTCATTCCCATTCTTTTAGAAACTAAGGTTGTGGATTCTTGTAAAACCAAGTTTGAAATAGAAAGGTCTTCATCTAAATATTTTTTCAATAGTTTCTTAGCTCTGTCGTTATTTGAATCATCAGGTTTAAACAATGCAAATAAAAAATCTGAGTCAATCAAGAGTTTCATTTCTTTTTGTTTAAGTAAGGCTCGACGTATAAATAATAATCCATGTTGGCAGAAATATCAGTAGGCCCACCTTTTTTTCCTTGTCCTACAAAATCCTTCCAAGGATCAAATTTGGTTTTGATTTTTTTCCTCTTCTTTATAACTTCATCAATTCCTTCTCTAAAAAGCTCGGAAAAGGTACCATGGCCCATAGCCACCATAAGTTGAAGTTCATTGTATTTGTCATCTGGTATATAAACTTGTGTACGTATCATGATTAAAGTATATGTCGTATGTTGTATGTTGTCAAGATATAAAAATATCAGTCTTTCCAATTCCACCACTTTAATTTCTCAGAGTCGTGATTGTTCGAATTAGCAAAATATACAGCACATCTTACCAAAAACTATTAAGGTCAGACCTTTGGGTGCATCCTATTAAGGTCTGACCTTGCAAGCACATGAGCAAAAATCAAGCTTTCTTTAAGATCTGTCTTGCAAACTTTCCTGCAACAGGGACTTCCCATTCCTCTCCTTGCCATGCTTTGTAAATACACATTAGCCATAACACAAAACTGACTATTCCAACAAGTGGAACTAAGATTGCAAGGATTATTGTTAACCCAAGCATTGCCTGTAATGCAAATAATCCAACGAAAACTACAATTGATTGCATTGCATGAAATCTTACAAACGAATCTTTCTCCATAATTAAAAACAAAACTCCTGTAATAGGACCTAGTACGTATGCTAGTGCTCCTGAAGTTTCTTTTTTAAGTCCTGTAACTGTTTTTGCTTCTGCCATTTTTTCTATCACCTCAAATCTATATTAATTAAAATATACCAGCAATTGTCTTAAAACTAAAGTAGCCAAAGAACAAGAAAGCTACAACAATCATTACGATTCTAAACAAATTAGGTCTAATCTCCTTTTCCAACTCTTTAATATTTAAATTTAAAGTTAATCCAATATGGACAAACATTGCTATAGCATTTAAAACTGCTGATATTGTCAAAAGTAATAGAGGTTGACCAAAATTAAATAGGAAAATAATGATTCCACATGCAATTTGCATCCACAAAAATGAATAATAAATTTTTGCTAAATTACCTTTTACTTTTAAAATTAAAAAGTTTTCTGCCATAATTCTACTGGTTGCATCAAGAACAGTTAACTGTGTATTAAATAGCATCAGTCCCCCAATTACCAAAAATGAAGTCCCGATTATTGAACCTAATTTTGTAGAAATAACACCAGCTTCATATATTATGAACTCAATCCCTTGTGGGATTATAAACTCAACTCCTGATTTATTAAAAACTGTTGAGTAAGCCAGAAGTGATAGTAATAAAATTGACACAACTCCCCCAAACCAGAATACTAAAAAATGTTCTAAATTTGTAACACTCCACCACTGCCTAAATTTAGATAAACTTTCATTATTAATCAAAAATTTTGAACCGGTTAATTTTAATTCTTGTACATCTCCTGTTAAAATACTTGTTATCTTTCCCCCATACTTACCCATTGCGTAGCCTTTTTCTTTAATATAAAAACTCTGTGCTAAATTAAGGTTCCCTCCAGCTCCAGCAAACGCAAAGGCTGCAAGAAATGATGCAAATGGAAGACCGTGTGGAATATTGCCAAAATTAATTATTCCTCTAAACAAATCTATTAAATCTTGTCTTGAAGATAAATATACGGCTAAAATAAAAATGGCAGGAACACTAATCGAAATTAAAATAAATGAAAACTTTTCAACAGTTCGATAAAGTACTGGCCCCAAAGTTAAAATAACACCAATAAGTAAAAGTAAACCAATACCAAACAAATTAATATTTGTAATACCTAAAACTTCACCCAAGAGGCGTGCAGAAGTTGCGATTATGCCAGGCCAAATCCAGGCAAGAAATGTTGACAGAATAAACCAGTAGGCTAGATTTTTGTTTCTTCTGGCAAAGCCAACAAAAACGCTTTCTCCTCTTGCAAGAGTGTATCTTTCAATTTCCATATTTATAAAAAATTGAAAAGTAACTCCTAGGATTGCTCCCCAGATTATTCCCATTCCCCAGTTACTAGTTAAATATGGCCAGAGTATCAACTCTCCACTTCCCAAACCTAAACCAAGAAGAATAAATGAAGGACCAAGAAGGGCTCTGAGCCGTGGGGTATTAGGAAGAATATTTACTGTATGCTTTTCCATTTAATTTTAATCCTACCACACTAAATTTGACTTTTAAAACAATTTATTTAATAATATCGCAAATGCCAGAAATTAGTAAGGAAAATGTAATAGATAAGGATGGTATGGTAGAGGCCCGTAAGGAAACGGTTCAAATTGCAAAAAGGATTTTTGGGGAAGAAAATATTTATTAACTGTACAATTTTAATCCTTTTATTTTGTAAAAGTGTTTTGTGTTACTGGTTGCAACTTGGGCACCAATTTCTAAAGCTGTTGTCGCAATAATTGCATCAAACCCAAATGTTTGTTGTTTTCTAATTAATCCACCTGCTTTTTTAGAAATTTTTTCATCCAACGAAACCAAAATAATCCTTGAAAAAATATTTTCTGCTTCTTTGACCTTGGTTTTATTTTCCATGCTTCGCCCTGCCCAAAATTCAACCATAGAAACAGTAGAGGCATATAACTCAAATTTATTTTCTTTTACTCCCTTTATTAAACCTTTAAACGATCCTGTTCCCGTCCTTGAAAAATCTATCAAAATTGATGTATCTACAACTATTTTCATCTTTTTGAAGCTAAGGCTAGTCTTTTATTAATATCGTTCCTAAATTTACTCATCGATTTAACATCACTATCTGTCAAAAATGGCGTAAAATTCTCCATCCAACTCATATACTTATCCCAATCAAAATTATCTTCATCAGCCCTGACAATCTTAAACAAAGGAATGCCTTTTTTTTCATCATTAACCGTCACACTTTTGCCTGCATTGACCATGTCAGCATAGTTACTTATATTCTTCCTAAAATCAGTAAAGGAAACTGTATAATTCATAATATATTTATTATATGTACATTATGTACATATGTCAATTAGTAATTTCTTTTAATTCTTTAAGCGTCGTTGCCTCGTTTGATCCTTTATCTTCCCTAATTTTTAAAAACCTAGGAAAACGAAGCGATAACCCAAGTGAATGTTTGGTACTTTTTGAAATACTATCTCCTGTTACTTCAACAACTAAACTTGGAATTGCCCAGACATCTGGAATTAAGTCTTTCTGTGCATTATATTTTTTTGGCATTTCTTTACTTTCTAACTTGTCTAATCTTTTTCTGATTTGAACTAGCATATCTTCTGTGAGTCCTGTTCCTACCTTAGTTAAAGTTAAAATCTTGTCACCATCCTTGATACCTACTAAAATTTTCCCCAGCCCAAACTGTGCTCTTTTGCCTTTTCCACTAAAGTAACCCATTACAATGCAGTCTAGGGTGTCAGAAAGCCTACCATCTTGCCCCTCTACTTCTTTCATCTTCACCCAATTCCAGCCAGTTCTACCTGATACATATTTACCGTTGGCTCTTTTTACAACAACACCCTCAAGTCCTATTTTTAGATATTTTTCGTGTAAGTTTTTAATAATATCAGGGTCTTTAGTAATTGTGTTTTCATCCACCCTTAATAATTTAGAATTAAGAATTTGAGTTTTTAGAATTTCTCGTCTTACGAGGTATTCCTCGTTAATCAAACTTTTACCATTAACTAATAAAATATCAAAAACTTGAAACTGCAATGGGATCTCAGTTGAATTCTTTTCAACCTCATGTTTTCTCCTTCTACTTACTGTTTTTTGAAAATCTACAAACATTTGACGTTTTGGATCTAAACCAACTGCCTCAGTATCCAAAATTACTTCATCTGCCTTTATATGATCCCCCAGGGTCATGAGTTCTGGAAATGTATTTATATTTATTGCATTCATGTTTCTAGTGAAGATTTTAATGAGATTGTCCTTGCGCCTGAAATGAATAAAAATTCTAAGACCATCAAACTTTGGTTCAACAGAAACTTCACCCATTTTTTTAATCATTTCAGAAGTTGAATTGAGCCTAGCCGCAAGCATCGGTACGACAGGAACACCGACCACGGGGATTATAGCTGACAGTTTGTGGCTTTTGGCTAGTTCAGCAATGTAACCTATATCAGGTCGTATGTTGTATTCGCTTTCCCCAACGCCAAGCGCGTCTAATATTGTCTTTTCTGAGAAACCTAATCGTAATTTTCCTACAGGAATCCTAGTGACAAAACGAACAGATAAAGTATTTAAGTCTTTCAAAAGTTCTGCAAATTTAACTATTTTTCTGTCTTGTGATCCTTCTCCTCCATCATTTGCAATTCCAACTAACTTTTTGTAAACCTCTGAAACTGTTAATGATTTTTTGTTACTTAAGCTTATACTTAAACTCTGAGCAACATCGCCGCAATCTCCATATTTTTTATACAACTTGGTTACTTCTACTAAATCCGTATCATAAGCAAGTGAAATCGAACGCAAAACCATTTTTTCAGCTAAATTAAGAAGGATACTTTCATAATTAGGGGCTAACGTTCCAAGGGATAAATAAACAACTTCTTTAATTTCTTTGTCAGTAGTTTCTTTAAAAAGTTCTTTAAGGATTGCAGTTATTTCCAAACGTGACGCAGTTTTTTCAAGCCTTTCTAAATACTCGCTAAATTTGCTAAATAACATACCGATATTATAGCATCAGATGTTGGATCTCATACCTTACCTAACATATATGAGGAAAAGAAGAGATAGGCAAAGACAACCATACCTATAAATAACATTCCAAAAAATACACTTATTAGCCCACCCCATTCCTCATGCGCACATTTATACATTCCCTCTCCCATTAAAGTTAAGCCAAACAAACTTGGTAAGACCAAAATCATATATAAAAATTGTGGATCTTTTGGCGTCATTTATTCATCATCACATACCTTGCGGATTTTGTGCTCCCTTCTTTTTTAATTATATTCTTATTTTGTAATCCTTTTAAATCCCTAAGAATAGTATCTTCAGACACCATGGGTATAAGTTTCTTTAAGTTTAGCATTGGGGCACCACCCTGATCAGCAATGTATTCCATTAAACGCATTTGTCTTTCTGATAAGGCTATTTGTTCCCCAAATTTAACTTTCATTCTAGTGTCAAGTGATAATTTTCTCACCTTTTCTTTAATTTTAGACATTTCAACTGCCACAACCTGTGTAAAATACTCAATCCATGGTGTTAAGTCACGAGCGACAATATTTTGAGCTTCTTTGTCAACTTGGAATAACGCGTCATAATAACTGGCAAGATCTGAATCAAAATTTTCCTCAAGTGAGAAAAATCTTTTAATGTCATAGTCTTCTTTCATTAATAGAAGTTGTGTAAATGCCCTAACTGTGCGACCATTTCCTTCAACAAATGGATGTATGGCAACTAAAACATAATGGGCAATTGATGCACGAAGTACAGGATGAATATCCTTTGAGCCTTCAGAATTTAACCAAGCAAAAAAGTCTTCAAGTAAATACGGTATTTCAATAAATGGAGGTGGTTTTAATACCACCTTATCTGTTCCCTCTTCTTTAATAATTACCTGTGTAGTTCTAAGAACTCCAATTTTTTCCACAGCAATTATTTTGTCTACAGTAGTTTTATGTATATCAAGTAATATTTCTAAATTTAATTCACCTTTTTTAAATACAAGTTCATCAAGTAATGTCATCACATTTCTGTAATTAATTACTTCTTGAATATCACGCGGTCGCCCGTAAACTTCCTGCCCCTCAAGTATCTTTTTTGTTTGTAATAAATTTAATTCATTTCCTTCAATATGCGTTCCATGATGGATGGTTCTTGCTATAGCATCTGTCTGAAATTGTTTTTCATAGGTAGGAACAAGTGGAGCATTTTCTATAACTTCCTTAGAAGCCTCAATTACTCCAATATTTTTTAATATTTTATTGGTTATAGTATACTTAGGAGAGTACATAATTTAAATATACCGCATTTATTACGGAAATAAAAGGTTATTTTTCATTTATTCCTTGAATTACTTGTTTATCAGCTCTATTTGCAGCTATTGCCATCCTGGTGTGTTGTAATTGAAATGTTAGTCTAGTACTTAGATGTTTATCTAAATTTTCTTGTGCGATTTTTAGTGCTTTATCACCCTTTCCACGTGCCTGAGTTAAAGCAATTCTCAAATCTCTTTCTGTTAAATCAACACGTCTTTCCATTTTATAGATTTATCATTCTTATCTCTTCTTTTTTAATTCTTAATTGGCCTATATTGTGTTCGTCTACTGACGTTATAATTACTTGATGGTCCTTCAAAGTCTGCATTACAATTTCCCTATGCATATGATCCAACTCTGAGAATATATCGTCAAGTAGTAAAATTGGTTTAACTTCTGTCACCTCTTCGATATACGCAAGTTCTGCAAGCTTCAGCCACAGAATTTCCATTCTTTGCTGTCCTCTTGAACCATATCTAGCCAAATCTCTACTCTCTTGCAAAAAAATAAAGTCATCCCTATGAGGACCAACAAGTGTTGTGGCTGAGGCTATTTCTTCATTTTTATACTGTTCAAGTCTACCTTCACTAATTGCAGAATAGTCATATTTCAAATTACATTTCCCTAAACTATTTATAAATTCAATAAGTTCCCTTCGTTTGCCTGAAATATAAGTTCCATTTTTGATTAGTAGTTGATTCCAAAACAATAAATTACTTCTTGAAATTCCTTCTTCTCTGATTCTTAATAACAATCTGTTTCTTTGTCTTATTCCTTTTTCATACGATAATAACGACCTTCTATATTCCCTATCTGTAATACAAAGAACGTTATCCAAAAAGTTCCTGCGAAGTGCTGGACCATCTGTAATTAATTCCAAGTCTTGTGGAGCAAACAAAACTGTTTTGATATTTCCTGTAAAGTCAACAAGTCTTCTTGGTACGCCATTAACAAGGAGTCTCTTTTTTGGCCAACCAGCGACATCTTTTGTTATAACTATTTCTAGACCATCGATTGTAACACGAGCTATTTGCTCACCATATTTTATGCATTCATCAACTTTTCTGGTTTTAAAGCTCTTTCCCAAGGAGAGCATAAAAATTGCCTCTAAAATATTTGTTTTACCAGAAGCATTTGGAGCATTGATAACGTTTACACCGTCAGAAAATTCTATTTCTTTTTTTATAAAGTTTCTAAAATTTATTAAGTTTAGCGTTTTAATCATGTTAAAAGTATAATACCAGATATGAGAATCGTCATAACATCAAATTACGAAATTGGAAACGAAACAGGATCTGCAAAAGTCGCAGAAGTTATGTCGTCAAAGTTATCAAAAAATAACGAAGTATTTTTTATATGTTTAGGAAAATATTTTGAGGAAATTAAAAAATCAAATAGCTTAACAATTGTTACGATTCCTTCAGTTGTTATTAAGAATATATACTTTCCAATAATTACACCTTTCTTAATGTATCAGGTTTTCAAAAAAATAGACTCTTTTAGTCCAGATGTTGTTCACGCACAAAATTCAGTTTTAGTTTCATCAATGGCACGTATGTGGTCAAATATTAATAGTGTTCCATTTGTTGTCACATTTCATCATATACCAACAGAAGCAGTTGAACACATAATACCAAGTCTCTCTAAAACAAAATTTGCAAACTTAGTACAAGATATATATGAGGAGATAACATTAAAAAACTTTTTGCAAAACACAAATTTGGTAGTTGCTCAAAACCATAGAATTGCTAAATCAATTAGGTCTATATACAAAAATGTAAAAATTGAAATAATAAATAATGGAGTAGAAATAAAGCATCTTAATAAAATTAAACCAAACATTAACTACAAACGTGTAAACTTTACATTTTTAGGATCGTATAACATACGTAAAAATCAAAAACTTTTAGTAAAAGTATTTAAGCATCTTCCCTCAAATTATCATTTAAAAATTTATGGGAAAATATCAACTGGTAAAGAATACTATGATCAACTTCAGGTGTACATAATGGAGAACAAAATAAAAAATGTTGAGTTAAATGATTTTGAAAACGACCTAATTAAAATATTTAAAAAAACAGATTATTTTGTTTCTGCATCGAAAAAGGAGGCTCAATGTCTATCGATAATTCAGGCAATGGCTGCTGGTAAACCTGTAATAGGTTTGTCGAACGAGACAATTGATGATTTAGTCAACAAAGATAATGGGCTAGCCCTTAGGAAAAATACTTCACCAAATGTTTTTGCACAAAATATATTGAAATTTGTCAAAAACATCAATTACACTATTCTTTCTAACAGAAACAAGAAAGATTCTATAGAGTTTGATATTGATAATGTAGTGTTAAAAACCCAACAAACTTACAAAAGGCTTTGCCAGTCCTACAGTAAAAATTGTTGAAGGAATATTTGCCAAAATTATAACAATATATTTATACCAATAATTATTGATCAATATTCTTGCTGTTAGTGATGAAAATACAGGTCCTCCTATTGCTCCAATTACAAAGGTTCCAAAAACTTTACCGTGGTGAATATATTTATTAAGATATCTTTTCTCTTTTTTTGATTCACTTTTTTCCATAGCTTTAGCAAATGAAAAAAACTTTTCGTGAGAAAAAATGTATAAAAACAGGCAAGCAAAAAATATACCAAATAAATATAGTTGTAAAAAAGATTCTACTAAATTATTTCTTGTTAACGCATAAACAGTATTAACTTTAGATAAAACAAAATAACTCCCCAATATAAAAACTGCAATTAAATGAATCCAATGAAAATGTTTATGCATAACTATTTTTGACATGTTGGGCACCAATATGTTCCTCTCCCCCCTAGGAAAAATTTTTCTATGACTGTTTTTTTGCAGTTGCCACAAATTGTTTTTTCATGGCCATAGACTAGCGTGTGGTTTTGATATTCCCCTTCTTTTCCATCTGGAGTAACAAAGGCTAGTTCTGATGCACCACCATATTTAAGTCCTGCCTTTAAAACCGTTATTATCGCATCAAATAGAAGTTTTGATTCTTTGTTACTTAGCGAATTAGAAGTACGTTTTGGGTTTATTCTAGACAACCACAACGCGTCATTTGCGTAGATATTACCTACTCCACCAATTTTTGTTTGATCCATTAAAAGCACCTTAACATTCCTTTTAGATTTTGATAACAAATTCTGAAAATATTTTAATGTTAGATTTTTAAAAGGTTCAGGACCCAACGCAACTATGAACTTCTCTTTTTCAACATCTTTAGTTTTTAAAACTCTTACCCAACCAAATTTTCTTATGTCGTTATAATACAACTTTCCGCCGTCGGTAAATTCAAAAATAATGTGTGTGTGAGGTCCTCCAATTCCTCCTACAACTTTTGATGATAATTTATCTGGATTAATCAAATTTGGACCACGATATATAAACTGGCCAGTTAATTTGACATGAGTTAAAATTGAGAAGCCATTTGATAGATCAATGGAAGAAACTTTTGCAAATCTTCTAACATTAACTATTGATGCTCCAACTAAATTATTTATAGGCAAATCGTATGTTTTGGTTTTAACTATTACATTTGATATTTTAGAGTCAACAAGAAACTTTTCAAGCTGCATTCTCATTGTTTCTACTTCGGGTAATTCTGGCATATTAGTATGTAGTATGCAGTATGTAGGATGTAGAATGCAAGATAAAAGTTAGATTTTCTTTAAAGTTTTTATTTTGTTTTCCATGTTTTTACATACTACCTACTACATTCTACCAGTTTTACTGGCCAAGCTTTGCTTACTTTCTACAAACTCCCTTATTTCTTTTTTAAATCTTTCTTTACTAAATTTCTTAGCATTAGCCTGTATAACTTCTTTGTTCCATCTTGTTGATTCAATTTTATTTATAGCTTTCTTTAATAAGTCCTCTGTTATTTCATTAATAAACACGCCAGTTTTACCTTCAATTACTGACTCTTTAAAACCACCACCATTAAATGCAACAACTGGTGTGCCAGCCGCTTGGGCTTCAACCAAAGTCATTCCGAAGTCTTCTTCTTTGGCTAGTGCAATAAAACCTTTGGCTTTTCCTAAAACGTTATAAAGATCTGCATCTGATAGTTGTCCCAAAAGCTTGATATTTCCTCCCGAGAGTTTTTTAAGCTTGCCTTCAACATCTGAAAAACCATGAGATTCACCAACAATTCTCAGCTCAAATCCTAATTTTTTGGCAACTGCTGAGGCTTGTTCTAGTCCTTTTGCTCCCACTAATCTAGCAACAATTAGATAATAATTTTCTTTCTTTATGTTTTTTGTAGCACTTATAATTTTTTCAACTTCGATGGGTGGATAAATAACTGTGGATTCTTTTCGATAATATTTCATAATTCTTTGGGCAACATTTTTGGAATTTGCTACCCAATTATTTATTTTCTGAGCAGTGTTAAAATCATAAATTCTCATAAAATGACTGACAATTGTTGCATAAACTTTTACTGGCCAATATTTTGTAAATCCTACAGACATTTCATATCCATAAAGCCATCTTGGGGGTGTATGGCAATATGCAATAACTTTTGTATTTTTACCTGTTCTAAAACCTCGTGTAATGTACCAACTACATGATGTAATAACTAAGTCATATTTTGACAAGTCAAATGATCTCCAAATTAATGGCGTTAAAAATCTTAGAGGACTATACAATCTCCAAACTTTAAGCAGTGGAGCCAACCAACTTTCAACAATAATGGCATTTTTAAATTCTTTGTCTGCGGTTGAGTTTTTAACACGAAAGGCAGTGTAGATTGGAGCATCGGGATACATTTCAGAAAGAGTTTTTAGAACTCTTTCGGCACCTCCAAATTCTTTTAAGTAATCATGTACTATTGCAACTTTCATTTTTAAAATAATATCCCCTGCTTTTCGTCTTCGATTCTTTTACCCAATGCCTTTATTCTAGCAGTTAGAGTTTTGAATCCGTAGTCCTGAAATAAGGTCAGGACCTGACTTGAAACTAAATCCCATTTATCCGCAGAATCTATATCAAATTCTACAGGAACATCACGAACAATCGTTGCGAGTTTAAAAGAAAGCTTCGCAGATTCTTCGCCCTGAATTAATTTTAATTGCAGCTTTTCTGGAATCTCACTAATATGTTCATAAATACAAGAAAAAGTCTTATATTTCGCTAAAAGACTACTGGCGGTTTTTGGTCCAATTCCACTAATTCCAAAATAATTATCAGATGGGTCGCCTACTAAGGCCTTATAATCAGGAATTTGATTTGGCATCACTCCCATTCTCTCTAAGGTTTCTTTTTCCGCAAATATTTTGCCATTTGAAAGGCCACCAATTGGCATGAAGAGTTTTATATTCTTCTCGTCATCAACAAGCTGAAGAATGTCACGATCGCCAGTTACAATAATAGTTTCCATATTGGTTTTAGTAGCTAAAGTACCAATAACGTCGTCGGCTTCAAAACCTGATTTTGAGTAAATAGGAATATTTACAGAAGTTAAAAATTCCCTAGCCATTTTAAATTGTGGAATTAGTTCAGTAGGTGTTTCTGGCCTTTGTGATTGATAAGTAGAAAGAAGGTTTTGTCTAAAGGTTCTCCCTTTCTCATCAAAGGTAAAAATAATGTGTGTAGGTTTCAAATTTTCAACGATATTAATGAGCATGGAAACAAGTCCATACATTGCATTTATCTGTACCCCATCTTTTGAAGTAAGTGGAGGAATTGCAAAAAATGCCCGATACATAATCGCATTCCCATCAAAAACTACAAGCTTGTTCTGCATGATGCAATTATATCAGGTAAAATATAAATATTATTATGAATAAATTAAAAAACTATTTTGTTAAAAATAAAGAAAAGATAATCAAATATTTTTTTATATTTCTCTCTGTTGCAATTAGTGTTTTAATTTTTGTCTATAGAGACTACTTGTCCAGACTCACCCCATATGGCTACTTTGGTATATTTTTAATAAATTTAATTGGGAGTGCAACAATTCTTATCCCAACACCTGCAATTGTAGCAACATTCGTTGGTGGATCTATATATAATCCCCTTCTTGTTGGTATTCTTTCTGGAATAGGCGCTTCAATTGGGGAAACAACAGGATATTTAGCAGGATACGGAACATCTGTACTAATAAAAGAAAATAAAAATTACAAAAGAGTAGAAAAATGGATGAATATAAATGGGTTTATGACTATTTTTATATTAGCTTGCATTCCAAATCCGATATTCGACCTTACTGGTGTCTTTGCTGGAGCAACAAACTATCCTATCAAAAAGTTTTTGCTTGCAACATTTTTAGGAAAATCTGTGAAGTTTTTAACTGTAGCTTTACTTGGAAATAGATTTTTCTAATATTAAACTCTGCTCCCCGTTCTGTTTCTTGCCAACTATTTCTTCAAATTCTTCTTTATCAATTGTCTCAGTTTTTAACAATGCTTTGGCAACTTCATCAAGTTTTGCTTTGTGCTTCTTAATTAATGAAAAGGCCTTAGTCAACCCTGTTTCCATAATTTTTCTGACTTCATTATCAATCTTTTCTTGTGTATTAGGCGCTACTGCATTTTCTTGATAATATTCTGTTTGACCAAATTCTCCTGCTGCCATGTCTGGCCCAAAATTGACAGGCCCCATTGAACTCATTCCCCACTCAACAACCATAGCCCTTGCAATTCTTGTAGCAACTGCAATATCATTACTAGCTCCTGAAGTCATTTCATTAAAAATAAATTCTTCAGCAGCACGACCACCCATCATTGCAGATATTTGATCTAAAAGCCTAGTTTTAGTGTCATGTGTTCTATCTGCTGCAGGTGGAATTAAGGTGTGCCCCAAACTCATTCCACGGGCAACAATTGAAATTCTATGAACTGGGTCCATTCCTTTTGTAAAGTGAGTAACAATAGCATGCCCCGCTTCATGATATGCAGTTATTTTTTTGTCTTCTGCAGATTGAAGTCTCTTCTTAGCTGGTCCCATCTTAACTTTGGTTGCAGCTTCCTCAACATCTAGCATATCAATCTCAATTTTTTCGCTTCTCCCTGCTTGAATCGCCGCTTCGTTAAGCATATTTTCAAGGTCAGCCCCTGAAAATCCTACAGTTCTTTCTGCTATTTTTTCCCAATTTATTTTTTTACCAAACCTTTTACCTTTGGCGTGAATCTTCATAATTGCGAGCCTCCCTTCTTTATCCGGCATGTCAAGAGTAACTCTTCTGTCAAACCTTCCTGGTCTTAAAAGTGCGGGGTCTAATAAATCGCCCCTGTTCGTTGCAGCCAAAACCATTACAGACTCATTAGGTGTAAATCCATCCATTTCAACCAATATTTGATTTAATGTTTGTTCTCTTTCATCATGACCGCCAACAAGACCACTTCTACCTCTTTGCCTTCCGATGGCATCAATCTCATCTATAAAAATAATTGATGGAGCTTGCGCCTTCGCTTGAGCAAATAAATCTCGAACACGGGAGGCCCCAATACCAACCAACATTTCCATAAATTCTGATCCAGCCATGGAGAAAAAAGGAACGTTTGCCTCGCCGGCCACAGCTTTCGCCAATAACGTCTTGCCGACACCGCTCGGACCAAAAAGTAATACTCCTTTTGGAGTTCTTGCTCCAATTTTTTTAAACTTTTCAGGATTTTTCAAAAAGTCTACAACTTCAATTAATTCTTTTTTAGCTTCGTCAACCCCAGCAACATCTGCAAACTTTGTATCTTGTTTACCTTTTGCAAATATTTTTGCTTTACTTTTACCAAACGAGAAAATGTCCTGTGCTCCTCTAGTTTGTGATTTCATCATATAGAAAAAAAGCCCACCGAGAAGAATAATAGGAAGAACTATGCTTAAAAATTCTGCAATCGCTTTTGCAAAGGTTTGGTCGGTAATAGTGAAGTTTAATTTAGAAGAATCAATTTTTGACTTATCAAGAAGATTTGCCAGACTTTCCCCTTCTTCCTTAGTTGTTAATTTTGTTGAACCATCTTTATAAGTTAAGACTAAATTATCTTTTTCTATAACAACTTTTTCAATTTTGTCATTTCTAATATCATTTAAGGCAACGGATAAATCAACTTTATTACTAACAGTTGAAAGTCCAAACATTGACATTAATGGAGGTAAAAAGAAAAGTAGTAGTAGTACTCCAAAAACAATTGTCCAGATATTTACTTTAAACTTTACGGTAACCTGTTTTTTTGCAGATTTTTTACCGTCTTTAGGTATTTCTAATTCTTTCTTTGATTCTTGAGGTTTCATGCTTGGAGATTATACCAATTATCTTACTTTTGTGCCATTGGGTACTTTTTCTGGCAAACTAAACAAGATAGGTCTTCCGTCATCAGGTTTTTCCATATCTTCTACAAAATCAGCAGCCATCATCATCCCTTCGCTATAGTCACCTATAGGACCAATTTTCTTTGGTTTTATATTTATTACAAAAGGAAACTGTTTATCAACAAAGTCAATTGGCTTAAAAAATTTCATCATTCCAGCAAATATAGTTCTTTTCCCAATATCATCACCAAAATTCACTGTTAATTTAATTACCCAATGACTCCACTCAGGAACTTCTGCGGATAAAACAGTTCCAATTCTAATTTCTACTTTCGTAAAATCGTCGTAATTTATTTGGTCCATATTAAATTAATCCCATTTTTTCTTTAACTTCCCTGATTGTCTCAGAGGCAATCATGCGAGCTTTTTCAGCACCTGATTTAATTACTTCATCTACATAACTTGTTTTGTGTTCTAACTCTTGTCTTTTCACTTGAATAGGTTTTAATTCCCTATAAATTGCGTCTGCTAGTTCTTTCTTTAAATCTCCATATCTAATCCCATCGCTTATGTACATTTTTTCATATATTTTTCTTTTTTCTATTCCTTGAAATAATTCTACAAATTTTAGAAGGTTTGCAACCCCTCCTGCTGTTGGAATTACTTCACCTTTTCCTGAATCAGTAGGTGCGCCTGCTAATCGTTTTTGAATAGTTTTCAGATCATCAGTTAAAGATATATAACTTCCTTCTACTGACTTACTCATCTTTCCCTCACCTGCAAGAGAAGGGACATATTCTCCACTTGTGGCAAACCTTATCGGTTCTGGAAACTTTGTTCCATATGTATCATTCATTTTTCTTGCAATTTCCCTTGCCACTTCTAAATGTGGTTCTTGATCAATTCCAACAGGAACAAGACTGGCTTTATAAATTAAAATATCAGCTGCCATTAAAACTGGATAGTTTAAAAGAGCAATAGTTTGCGCATTTGGATATTGTCTTATTTTATCTTTATAAGTTGGCAGGTGTTGCATTCTTGCAAGTGACACAACAGTTGATAATAAATAGAAAAGCTCTGTATGTTCCGGAACTTGTGATTGAATAAAAATTGTAGATGTTGCAGGGTTCAACCCTGCTGCTAAATAATCTAAGACAACATTTCTTACATTTTCTTGTAACTTTTCTTTATCAAATGGAGTGGTTAATGTATGCAAATCTGCAACCATGTATAAAGTTTCAAACTCGGATCTGCTTTGCAGATCAAGCATGCCTTTAACAGCCCCCAAATAGTTTCCTAAATGCAAGCGTCCTGTTGCCCTAATTCCTGATAATACTCTTTGTTTCATATTGGTAAATATTAACATTTATAATGAATTAATAGAAGCCCGCTTATCTAACTGGAGAATTTATATGAAAATGAATAAAAACTAATTTCAAAAAGCAAATTTTGGATTACCTGTATCTTCTTTTATTAATCTTTCAATTAACCACATTCTAGAAAGAGTTGTTGAGTTGACTCCCTTAATTCTTGCCATTTTCTCAATCCTGTCTTTTACAACTTTTTGAACCCTAACAGTCATTACAACGTCCTTTTTTGGTTCAAGTTCTAAAAGATCAGACATAGAAACTTTAGGATTTTTAAAAATCTCACTTGTATCATGAGTATCCCAGAAGTTTGCTTCTTCTTCTAAATTCTTAAATGGTTTTATTGGTTTTATCATTTTTATTGATTTCATCATAATATAATTCCCTTTCTTTTTTACTAGAATCTCTAGCTGATACTACGTATCCATCTTTTTGTTTTTCAAATGATATCGAAATTGTTAATATCCTTCCTCTTTTCGATCTACCAATTATAAGTATTCGACCTCTATATGATTCAATTAGTAAATCTTTACTTTTAAATGCTATTTCAACTTCATATTTTGAAACATTATGCTTTTTAATATGTTCCAGATTCCAAGTATCCCAAATTAAATTAAATTTTCTATATTTAGATGACATTGTAATACAAAGTAATCTATTTTGTCAAGACTTATTGCCTAAATAGATTGATACATTAATAATATACTAAATTTAATAAAACAAAAAATCCGCCATTTATGGCAGACACCATGTGCCAACGACTGGATTCGAACCAGTAACCTCAGACTTATGAAATCTTTGCTCCACCATTGAGCTACGCTGGCATATGCGTATGATACCATTTTAGATACCTTTTATGCTATAATTGCTATTGTTAATAGTTTTATTGCAAATTGAAAATTAAAAATTGTAAGCAGAGCTTGCCAACTTTGTTGGTAAATTGAGTTTATATGCGGGGTAGTGTACGGCTGCACGGCAGGCTCATAATCTGTCAGACTAGGTCCAACTCCTAGCCCCGCAACAAGAAGTAAAATTATTTAAAGATCTCCCACCACTTTTGCCAGTTGGCTTTAGGTTTTATTTCTTCTACTTCTGGAATTTGAGGTGAGAGTCTTCTCACAATCTCAGCCTCCGGAAGAACTAATATTATCTCCCCCTCCTTAGCAAGACCTAATTTATCTCGAAGCTGTTTTTCCATGAATTCCTCACTCTGTGTAATTTTTAGTTGATCTGCAAGTTTTTGGTTCTCTGCTTCTGATTTTTCAATTTTGGCTTTTGTTTTTTCAATTACAGCATCACCGACTTTAATTCTAGCCACACTTTTAAATAACGATGATATTAAAATCATGAAAACAGCGCTTGCAGCGACTAACCCCATAATATTGACTATCTTTGAATTCATTGTATAATACCTCTTTAGTATATATGACACAGGCTACAATCAAAAGTTTAATTCCTACATTTATAACAAGCCTAGGAGAAAAAGGCAGATCACCTGCTACAGTCTTGGCTTATAGATCTGACTTGGAGCAATTATTAGAATTTTTGACCAAGGCAAATATTGCCATGCCTGATCAAATAAAGTCAAAAGATTTAGATTCGTTTAGAGATACCTTACTTGCCCAAAAATTTACTCCTAAATCAGTTTCAAGAAAATTGAATGCTGTAAAAACATTTTTTAGATGGATGGTTGAAAGTAATTATTTAACAACCGATTTATCAAAAAGTGTTTCCCATCCAAAAGTTGAGAGTTCTCTTCCTAAGTTTTTAACCCCTCTTGAATATAGAGCTCTTCGTGATGTGGTTAAAACTGACACAAGAATCTCAGCCATGATTGAACTTATATTACAACTAGGTTTAAGGATCTCTGAAGTAGCAAATGCAAAAATTGCTGATTTAACAGATTCAACTTTAAGAATTGAAGGTTATGCTACACAACCAGAAAGAACAGTTCCACTTAATAAACCTGCAAAAGACGCATTAGATAGATATATGGCTGATCGTGCAAAGGTAGAATCAGATTACATTTTTATAAGTAAAACAGGAAAACCTTTGGCAGTAAGAAACATTAGAGCCTCCGTTGATAGATTTATTCAAAAAGCAGAATTGCCTAAATATTCCGTAAACGACTTAAGAACAACTTTTATTGTAGAAAATATTAAAAATGGCGTAGATTTAATATTGATTTCGCAAGTTTCAGGACATAAAAGAATTTCCACAACTGAAAGATATTTAAGTTTGGCTGAAGTTAAAGAATCTGGAAAGAAACAAACTTTAATTGAGCTTTAATTTTTCTTCAGCATCTCAATTTCTGCATTCAAAGACCGAACCATATCCTCATAAACCTTAATTGTTGAATCTTGAAGTTCAGAAAGTGAATTTTCATGCTTTACTCCCCTAAAATGTTTATACATTTCTTTTAGTTTGGCTTTGTAATTATCTCTTTTAGTTATGTGTTCTTGTAATTTTGTAGCTTTGTCCATAATTCTTTTATTTCCATTTTTCTGTAAGAAAAACTGTCGTTCTTCATTAAATATTTTTCTGTATCCTTTATCCAACTCTCAATCTCTTGTTTGTTAAAGTTTACTTTTATGTCTATTAATGCATTTACTGTTCTAATAGCTATTCCACTCATCCATATTGCCCAAGCATTATAATCATTTTTCTGCAATTCTTTGCCTTCTTTCGAATCCAAAAATTTTTTATAAACTGATTTGGCAAGTTTATAGCCTATGGTTGTTTGACCCGACATAATTGTTGAGTAAGAAATAAACCCTTCTATCTCCAAGTTTTTACCTGCTTTTCTATAATAGTTAATTGCCTTTTTGTACTGTTTTTTATAATCAGCCACCTTACCCATAAATCTAAATAGTCTTGAATTTAAATTTACAATTTTATATTTATTAACATAAAAACTTGCTTTCAAAATTGACTTTTCCATGTCAAACAAAGCCTTTTTATTGGAACTATCACTCATATAAAGATGTTGATATGTTAATGCCTCTTCGAAAAACAAATTGGCTACAAAACCGTGTCCAAAAACTAAAGCTTCTTCAATTAGTTTTAAAGTTTCCTTTTCTTTACCTTTTTGCTCACGAAGCACTCCAATAGCCTGCCTTATTTCTTCTAGTGATGTTGTGTTTGTAATTAATAGTTTATTTAACATATTATTTTTGTTGTGGGCCTGGAAAGAGTCGGACTTTCGTCTGATTTTTATGACAAAACTACGTTTTGACCGTCAGAAATTTGGTGGGCGCACTTGGATTTGAACCAAGGACCCTTGACTTATAAGATCAATGCTCTAACCGCTGAGCTATGCGCCCAAATTTCTGTCATAAGATTCGCGTCCTAACCGTTGAACGACAGGCCCAATTTTCGTATTATATCATGGAGGATTATAGTTTTGCTCTTCGAGTTATTTCAGCATCTACTAGCCTTACATCTCTTCCATGTTTTAATCTACTCATTTCAATTATTATTTCTGCTGTCCGTTGATTTTTTGTGGCGTTAACTTTTTCCATATCAAGTGTTGTGTCTAGAGAAAATGGAGGTTGTGGTTGATTGTTAACAATTGTTTTAACATATGCATGGAACCTTTCAACATTTAACAAATCATCTTCGCCGAAAGTTGGAGAAAATTCATGTTGCAAATAATTAGCGTCAGTCACACCAACTCTAAATGATATTTTTGTACCAACATTTCCAAAAACAGCGTTTTTAATCTCTTCCTCCATTTGGCCTATAAATTGATTGGCAACAGTTAGGTTTAATCTATATTTTCTTGCCTCAGATAGAATTGTTGCAAAATCAGGAGTGGCAAAATTTTGAAATTCATCAACATACACATAAAAATCACGTCTTTTATCTTCTGGTGTATCTGATCTACTCATGGCAGCCATTAAAATTCTAGGAACCAATATAAGACCTAAAAAGTTAGAATTTTCCTCCCCTAATTCACCTTTAGCAAGATTAATCAAAAGTATTTTTCCATTATCCATGACATCTCTAAAAGAGAATGACGATTGAGATTGACCAATAATATTTCTAATCATTTTGTTTGTAACAAATCTTCCAAACTTTGAGGTTATATAGTCCAAAACTTCTGACTTATGGAAGTCGGATGTCTGTGCTATCTGATCAGTCCAATAACGTCTAATAATTGGATCTGTGACCTTGGGCAATAACTCTTGAACATATCTGGCATCAGTTAACACACGCATCAACTCAACAAAAGTTGACCCAGGTTCTGACATAATTGTAAGCATGGCATTTCGAACAGCATGCTCGAATCTTGGGCCAACGATACCAGTCTTATACGGATCAAAAAGCTTGTACATCATATTAATAATTGAAGAAGCAACAAAGTGTTTTTCATCTTCTGTTTTTGCCTCCATTAAGTTAAGTCCCATTGGTCTCTCGGTGTCAGAAGGTCTAAAGTAAATAACGTCCTCTGCCCTTTCAGGAGGAATCATTTTTAAGATATCCTCAACAGCGTCACCATGAGGATCCATAAAACAGATTCCTTTGCCTGCATTAATATCCTGCATAATCATACTTTTTAATAGTTCTGTTTTACCTGTTCCTGTGGCTCCAATAATAAACATATGGCGCCTTCTGTCATCATCTCCCATGGCAATTTTTCTCTCTACCCCTCTATATATACTTTTACCCATATAAAGCCCCTCCTGTGGTATTTCAGCTGGTGCAGGAGCTGTTTTACTATGAAGCCAGTGAATATGTGGTGTTGTTACTTGCCTGTTTGGGAAATGAAAAAGTGTAGCAAGTTCTTCAGTATTTAGAATAGACACATGATTTTTCAAAACATTAAACATTGGTTGATACCTATACAAGAAGTCCTGCATAAAACCACCCTTGTTATATATTTTTCTTCCCCCAAGACTATTATGTTCCCCTGCTACTTGTCCAATTGAAGAAGCAATGTTATCAAGATGAATTTTTGCCTTTTCTTTTGTAGTTCCAACCACAACAATTCTGATTGAGGTTTCAAAACCCGGTTTACTTATTTTATTTTCGATTGCTTCTAAAGCTTTGCTTGATACTGAGTATTTAGCGCTTTCTGAACTACTTTCTTGTTTTTTTGTATCAGATATAAATTTCCCCCCCGCCTTTTGCCAATCAGATTCTGCGGGAGAAATCAATATTTGTACACAAGCTGCTTCCCCCTTATCCATTCGGGCTAGGCTTGATGTTAAACTTGATAAAATATCTGTAGGCAAATCTTTAAATGTTTTTAAAGGATAATAATTAGCTTTTGAAAGCTGTAATGATTTATAAGCAACCTTGCCTTTGTCTGAAAAAAAATTAATTTCTTGAATTTCTTTCACTTCAGCATCAGGATAGGCGCCATGAATTTGTTTCTCAACCAAATCTTTATAATCCGAAGGAGTCCAAACAAAAAATTTAATATCTTCATCCCTTGCAACAATCTCAAATGAAATAGTGGGTTGAACTGCAAATTTTTGTTTCCAACCTCCTTTTTTGACTGAATAAAGAGATGCAAAAAGTTGCTCCATTGCGTCAGTTTTTATCTCGTTGAGCCTTGGCACCGAGACTTGCAAATAAACAGAATCAACTGATCTTTCTTCTCTACCTCTATACTTAAAAATAACAAATGCAACATGGCCTGCAATTGCCATTAAAAAAACAAGAATAATAATCAAAATTAAGAATGCAAAAATTGTATTTAAATCAGGCGTAATCATTTGCCAAACACCACCTTCCATCCAAAGTATATCGCTTTTTTAAGTATTCTAAGCCAATATCCTGCACTCCAAACGGATGATTCTTCTGTATCACCTTTAATTTTGACTTCTAATGTTTCTTTATTAACTTCTGGAATAATAATATCAGCTTTTATTGTTTCTGGAGTAGAGATTATTGGATTGCCTTGGTTATCTGTAACTTGTGCCTTAAATTGAGTTGGTACAGGAGTTACAACCTCTTTTCTTTCAATATTTAAGGCCGAGACCTCATCGGGATTTTCATACGAATTTTTTCTTGGTTCTCTCTCAGGCAGTATTCCCATGAATTAATAATACACTAAATAGCGAGTTTAATCCTATTATTTGCATAGCCATTTATAAGCATATTAATAATTCTCTGATAAGGAATGCCAACTCCTTTAGCTTTTGATTTAACTGTGATTAAATCCTCATTTTTTACCCTTATAGTTATACTTTTACTCTTTTTTATTTCAAAATAGTTTTTAGCTGCTTCTACAAATATTTGTTTAGTTCTTTTAAACTCAGCTTTTGGTACAGAAGAATACTCGCCTCTTGCGATAGCGTCTTCTATTTCTTGTTCGTATTTATCTAATTTTATTTTTTGCATATTTCTTTGTTAAATTATGACTTGGATAAGCCGTTTTTAAAAATACCATTTTCTTTTTATCGTCTATTACATATGGCAGAGCATATACATAACCGGTTGTTTTAATAAAGTGCTTTTATCATTATCAAAACTCACATCATATTTAAACTTAAACACCATAATTCTATTATATCAGTACATACTTTGTCAATACATAAAATCAACTTTTCCATACTTCTTCTTTTACTTTATTCTTGAAGTTTGTAAAGCGAGCAAGAGTAAACAAGTAATCGCTGAGGCGATTCATATAAATTAATAGTGAAGAGTTAAGAGTTAATGGTTTAGACAACGATACAAGCAAGCGCTCAGCACGGCGGGCAAGAGCGCGAGCATAATATAATTTAGTAGCTCTGGGAACACCGCTATAAATAATAAAGTTGGCAAGAACTGGCATTTTTTCTTCCATTTCATCTATTTCTCTTTCTAACTTTTTAGTGGCATCTTTTGGAAATGTAATCTTTGCTCCAGAGAGAATTGAATTTATAGTAAATAAATTTCTTTGTATATCAACCAACTTTCCTATTATTCCTAAATATGAATTCAGTTCATCAATTGCACCAATTGCTTGAATTACTTTAGAAGATTTAGAAATTCTTTTGCCACCAAAAGTTCTAGTTTTACCTTTATCCCCTGTTTTTGTGTAAACACTCATTGAAGGTATTCTAGCATTCCGAATGACCACAGGCATGGCATTTGGAGCATCCTTCTTCAAAGACTAATGCTCCCGCTCCACAACTTGGGCAAATATCTCCTGCTTTTTCTTGTTTTGCATGAAGAAACAAACTTTCTTGTTGTTTTTCATTAAAATGAGGAGCAGTTGCTACTACTTCACTTTGTGGTTCATTATTATTTTCACTAGTTCCAAAAACATTTGGACTATTATGATATCCATTAATGCCTAAGTTGTAGTGAACTGAAATTGCACCTGCCACAGCATCTGGAAGAGATTTAATCTTAGTTGGCCCAAAACCAATTGACCTTCTACCACCTATTCCTGAAAGCTGTTCTGCAAATTCTCTTGCTTTTTCTTTAGCAGGAACTCCTCCTCTAAACTTTAATGCAGTTGAGATAGTTCTCCCAAGTGCCTCTGCCATTGCAGCAACATCAGAGCCTGCTTTACCTACATTTACAAACATTTCTAATGGTTCACCTAATTCGTCCTCATTAATTGTTATAAACGCTGTTCCAACAGGTGTATTCATTCTGTATGTAGACCCTGTTACTTTATACGGTCTGTGACGAAGTGGATCTTCTAAAATAGCTGGAGTGATAATTTCGGTAGCTTTTACTTCACCGTTTTTTGTACCAATGTTTAAAACTTGAACATCTTTACAACCATCTCTAAAAACCGTTATACCCTTACACCCTGTGTCCCAAGCTTCCAAGTACGCTTTTTTAATATCATCTCTTGTAACGCCATTATCCATATTAATAGTTTTACTTACTGCATTTTCTGTATATTTCTGAAAAGCAGCTTGAGTTCTAATATGCCATGTTGGAGTTATTTCCTGAGCTGTTCCAAATACTTGTCTTATTTTTTCTGGAAGCTCTGTTATTCCCCTCACTATTCCAATCTCACCGATCTTATCCATTAATTCCTGACTCCACAAATTTTGACTCTTCAAAACTGCTTCAAATTTTTCATTTACAAACGTCATTTTACGATCTAAATGTTTATCTTTAACTATGTGTTGAAAAGCAATTGCAAATAATGGTTCGCAACCACTTGAAGCTCCAGCAATTATTGATATTGTTCCAGTTGGAGCAATCGTTGTAACTGTAGAGTTCCTCCGTGGAGTTTTACCTTTATATATTGACCCTTCAAACATTGGGAATACTCCTCTTATTTTTGCAAGTATTTCAGTCTCTAACGTAGCTTCGTCATTAATTGTCTTCATTATCTTTTCCGCCAAAGTTAGCGCTTCTTCTGAATCATATGGAATTCCAAGTTCTAATAACATATCTGCCCAACCACCAATTCCAAGGCCAATTCTTCTTATACCAAAAACAGTATTTCTAATTTGTTCAAGTGGGTATGGATTAACTTCAATAACATCATCTAAAAATCTAACTCCAAGTCTTGATATTTCTTTAAGTCCATTCCAATCCACATCTCCATCTTTGATAAAGTAAGTTAAAAATATGCTTCCTAAATTACACGCATCAAATGGATAAAGTGGCTGTTCTCCACAAGGGTTTGTAGCTTCAATGTCACCGATTGCAGGAACTGGATTTGCGGTACTTTTGTTAATTTTATCAATAAAAATAAGTCCAGGGTCCCCTGTTCTCCATGCACCATCTGCAATTTCATCAAAAACTTTTTTAGCTGATAATCTTCCTACTACTTCTTTTGTTTTTGGACTAATCAAATCATAATCTTCATTTTTTCTATATGCCTCCATGAATTTGTCTGTCAAGGCTACTGAAATATTAAAGTTTGTAATTCCACCTTCTTCTTTACAATGAATAAACTCCATCACATCAGGATGGTCAACTCGAAGAATTCCCATGTTTGCACCTCTTCTTTTTCCTCCCTGCTTTACTTCATTAGTTGTAGCGTCAAAAATTCTCATAAATGAGATTGGGCCTGATGCAGTTCCGCTTGATGTTTTAACAAGTGAACCTGAAGGTCTCAATCTGGTAAATGAAAACCCAGTACCACCACCAGTTTTGTGTATTATCGCTTGATATTTTAAAGCATCAAATATCCCTTCCATTGAATCCTCGACAGGAAGCACAAAACAAGCAGAATATTGAAGACCGTTTCCAGTTCCAGCATTCATTAAGGTCGGTGAATTTGGTAAAAACTTTCTAGAAACCATCAATTCGTAAAATTCTCTTGCGGATTTTGTTACATCTTTTTTGTTAGCTCCCCATCTTGCCTCTGCAGACGCCACTTCCCAAGCAACTCTCCACATCACATCCTCTGGGGTTTCAATAGGATTCAGGTCATTATCTTTCATCAAATATCTTTCTTTCAAAACCTTTAATGCTTGTTCTGTCCAATTTCCTTTAGGCAAATCAGTAGGTAGGGCAGGTCTTAAACCTACTTTTTTAATTATTTCATTTTTAATCTCCTCATAAGAAGGAGGTTTGTATTCACTAAACTTAATTATTTTTTTTGTATTCATATTGTCTTGTCAATCAATTTTTCAAAATCTGTTAAGTCTTCGAACTGCAAATAAACACTTGCAAACCTGAGCCATGCTACTTTATCAATTTTTTTAAGTCTCTTTAAAATTGCATTGCCAATTGCACGACTTGAAACTTCCTCTTTCTCTGCTTTTAACATCTCTCTTTCTATCTCATCAGCCGTTTCATTTACCAAATCCAAGGACACCGGCCTTTTTTCGATTGATCTTAATATTCCCCTTTTTACTTTCTCTTTATCAAAAGGTTCTCTTTTACCGTCTCTTTTAATTACCCAAAGAACTGATGATTTTACTGACTCCTGTGTTGTAAACCGTTTACCACACTTTCCACATTCTCTTCTTCTTCGCAAGCCTTGGCCTTCTTCAATCACCCTACTCTCTAAAACCTGAGTATTGTGTGTTTTACAAAAGGGACAATTCATACGCTATATATAGTGACAGATCACATGTTCTAACACTAGGGGTAGAGAGTCAACTATTAACTTTTAGTGACAAACTATATCAGCGTTATGCCTGTCTAGGTTCGTGAAAACTAATTTTAAAATTGCTCGCGGAAATAGTGAGGAGATAATAAGCAAAGCTTGCTCCTATGAGGAGTAAAAAATTACTTCAACTCAAAGATGTTTTCTGGTGGAATTAGACCCTTTGAATACATTAAATCTCTGGCTTTTTTATATACTTCTTTAGAATAATCATTTATCCTATTAGCTTGAGGTGCAATATCTTCTGGTGACAAAGGTAGAATTTGAGTTTCAATCACTTCCCTATGTTTTAATGATGATAAGGCTAATTTTCTCAAGTATTCTGTGTCATCTGCGTTAGCTGGAACAGCCATTTCTAAATACTTCTCAGCTTTTGTTAAAGTAGACAGTCCAAGATCTGGTTTATTGTTTTTAAATAATTCTAGTGCGGAACCTAACCTTTTGTCTGCAAACAATAAGTTTAATTCTCTCTTTTTGTCTTTATCGAAAGTAAAGATATACCAAACCTTATCCCTTACAACCTTTCCATACCAAAGTGGACTATCTGGATGAATTTTTCCAGGATAAGCGAGTAAATAATCTACAGTGACAGGCTGGCTGTTTACTGTTTTTTCTGACAAAACCATTGGAGAATAGGCGATTCTTGGAGTAGCACTTCTTAAAACAGATACCGAAAGTATGGCTAAAGCAGTCACTATTGTAATTCCAGTTCCTACAGTTTTACTGATAGATATCATCGGTGCTTGTAATTGTATATCTTTTTGTCAACCGGTGCAAATTAATGTATTATTTTGAAGATCCTTTTGCTTCTATTTTTAATCTATTTTCCGGAGTAAATTCCAATTTAATTTCATTTACTTTTGCCCCTCTTTTACCCATTTCGATATCCATCACCTGTTTAAAAGTCGCATTTATTTTATCCCCACCAACATACGGTGCTAAAAAATCCATGGGTCTAACTACCATAAATAAAGTTTCGGGTAAAACCTCAAGTTGTGCGGTCTTCAATTTTCCTGTAGGTTTACCTTCAGTATTAACTTCATTTTCTAAGCCAAACGTTGCTGATATATTTACAGAAGGATTCAAAAATCCTACTTTTTTGCTTGCATTAATTTCAGTTTCAACTTTTCCTTTTCCGTTATTGATATTTACACTAAGTCTGTTTATTGTAGCAGTAACACCTTGTTTTCTCATCTCATCCTCAGACTGTTTTAACATCGACCTCATTAATTTATCTAAATCAGATGAAGAAAACTCAGTTGTAAAAACTCCATCTTTTTTGAGCTCCATCGCACCATTTTCAAGAAGTGCTACAAAACTTGATACGGGTTCATTATCCATACCCGTAACTTTAGACTCTCTCTCTCTGCCTGTCAAGAAGAAGAAATTTAATAAATTGGGGAATTATTTTTTTGTTACGAAATAGACCATTACGGCTAGAATCGAAACTACTACTACTAAAGTTATTGTTGAAGTCTGTGCATCCCAAGAAATATTCATATTATTTTGCAAATCTTTTGGTATATAAAGCAAATCCTGCCAAAATTATGCCAACAAAACTAGCTATTATAAACGATGTATTATAAGCGACACCCCAATCAATATTATTCATGTTGTTTTTCCTTAGAAAAGTATATAGCCAAAATTAACAATAGTAAAGCTGACGATGATGAAGTCGTTATCGAAAATATTCTTTGAATCGGTGATAAATCACGTACGATTGTTTGACCTAAAATTATTGCTAGCATTAATCCTTTTGCTAAATCTTCGCAAAATCTTGAGACAACATTATATTGATAAGATTTTAGTTTTTTCATTTTCTATCTAAATAGTATTATTGGCCATTGCCAGAGAACGTGGAGAAGAATTGGAGAAACAATGTTTTTTGTTCTGGCATATACAAAACTTGATCCAATTCCAAATAGTGTGGTTAGAAGCAAATAAATAAGTGCAGAAGATAAGTCTAGTTTCCAAACAAAAATTGTCACAGGTACATGAATTAATGCCCAAAATAGACTTGTTAAAATATTTGCTGTCGTTTCACTTTTTACAAAAGCCCACACTCTTGTAAATATATATCCCCTGAAAGTTATTTCCTCAGAAATTGCCGTTGCAAATGATAATCCTAAGGCAGGAAGAAGTGGCAAGTTTCCTATATTTGCACCAAGATTAAATTGGCCTCCGTATTTTAGAAAATTAACAATTAAGGCTTCCATCACAAAAAAGGCTCCAAGACCTAAGGCATAATAAACGGCAGGGAATAAATTTTTAAATGTGATACCAAGTGAATCTAGACCCTGTCTCTCACTTTTAACTAAATAAAAAACTGGTAGAAGCCACAAAATAGGTTTAACGAGAAGCTCCTCAATTTCATCTGGTAGCTTAAATAAAAACCTATAAAATCCCCAAACAATTAAAAGGTAAACTGCAAGTATCACTGCTCGCTTAAAGTTTCGCATTATTATTAATAATATCACACCCCTTAAAGGCCATGTCCATAGCGTTAATAAATGCTTTTATCTTCTCCTCCGCTTCTGGAAAAGTAACAGCTCTCTTTTCATTTGGAAACCAGTGAAAAACTAAATTTCTACCATTAGTCCAGGCATCCCAAAGTGTATCTGCAAGTTTTTTTCCCCCACAATATTTAACCAATTTATCGTATACGCTTTCACCCTTTCTAAATCGTTCTTCTAAAAACGGATTTAAGGCTTTGCCTATTCTAAAATGTTTACCTAAATAATCTTCATTTGTAATAAAACCTAAATCTAAAAACATTTTTTTTAAAAAACCTTCATATGCTTTAGCTGCTGGAAAAACTATAAATGAATAATCATGAAAAACTCTACTTCCTGAAGGCAAATCCGCACCCCAACTTCTAACTACATTTGTTAAAAACTCAGAAGCAACTAAAAGTTCCTGTAAATCTTCCTCTATATATCTCCACCAAACTTTGTTTTCTAACTTCAGATCCATTAGAATTAAGTATGCAGGGTTTTTTTTTAAAAATCAAAGACCACTTGTCTGTTGAATACAACAGAAAAAGAGTTATATTTTTTACAATTCTAATTTCTTTTTCATTTTGGTTATTTTGGGGAATTCCACTCCCAACAAAACTATCATCTCCTGATATCCCAGTCTCAACAAAATTGCTTGATAGAAATGGAAAATTGTTATATGAAATTTACGCTGGCACAAGACGAAGCCCTGTTAAGATTGAAGACCTTCCCGACTATGTTAAAAACGCAACAATCGCTATTGAAGATAAGGATTTTTACAAACATTCAGGATTTTCATTTACAGGAATTACAAGAAGTGTTTGGAAAATAGTAACACGCGGTAAGGTCGAGGGTGGCTCGACCTTGACACAACAATTAGTTAAAAATGCACTATTAACTCCTGAAAGGACAATTAGAAGAAAGGTAAGAGAATTTTTCCTAACAATCATCGTAGAAGGTATTTACTCAAAAGACAAAATATTAAGTATGTACTTAAATCAAATACCATATGGTTCTACCGCATACGGAATCGAATCTGCTTCTGAACTTTATTTTGACAAACCAGCCAAAGATTTATCTCTCGCTGAGGCGAGCTTGATCGCTGGTCTTCCACAAAGCCCAACAAGATATTCACCGTTTGGAGCTCATCCGGAACTTGCAAAAGAAAGACAAAAAGAAGTTCTTGTCCAAATGGTAAAAAATGGATATATTAATCAAGAAGAAGCAGATAAAGCTTCTAGTGATCCTCTAAAATACGCCGAGATTAAGGCTCCGGTTGCCCCCCACTTTGCACTTTGGGTCAAGGATCAGTTAGTTGAAAAGTATGGTGAAAAAATGGTTGAACAGGGTGGACTTAGAGTAACAACAACTCTTGATTTGGATTTACAAGAATATACCCAAGAACAAGTAGCAACAGAAGTTGCAAAACTTAAAAAACAAAAGGTTGGAAATGGCGCGGCACTTGTAACCCATCCTTCAACTGGTGAGATATTAGCCATGGTGGGAAGCAAAGATTATTTTGCAAAAGATGAAGACGGAAAAGTTAACGTAACTCTTGCCAAAAGACAACCTGGATCATCAATAAAACCAATTAATTATGCTCTTGCCTTAAAAGACAAAAAAATAACTCTTGCGACAACATTTTCAGATACTCCAACTTGCTTTGTTGTGGCAGGTCAATCATTATATTGTCCAAAAAATTATGATGGTGGATATCACGGACTAGTACAAACAAGATTTGCTCTTGGCAATTCATATAATATCCCAGCAGTTAAAATTTTAGCCCTGAACGGAGTCGAAGGGTTTTTAGAATTTGCACAAAGATTAGGACTTACAACATTGTTAGATCCTGATAAATATGGACTCTCATTAACGCTTGGTGGTGGTGAAGTCAGACCATATGACATGGCAGAAGCTTTTGGAGTATTTGCAAACGATGGAATAAGAGAACCTTTAATTGCTATAACCAAAATTGAAGATTGGAAAGGTAAGGTCTTAGAAGAAGTGAAAATTGCAGACAAAAAGATGTCGGGAGAAAAAGTCTTAGATGTTGGTACCACATTTTTAATCTCACATGTCTTGCATGATAATAATGCCAGGTCCCAAGCTTTTGGAACATCAAGTTTTCTAAATGTTAAAGGGCACCCTGAAGCATCAGTTAAAACAGGAACAACAAACGATAGAAAAGATAACTGGACAATCGGATACACAAAACAAATAGTAGTAGTTGTCTGGGTTGGAAACAACAATAATACTTCAATGAGTGGTGCAGTTTCAGGAGTATCCGGTGCCTCTCCTATTTGGAATAAAGTTATTAAATTTGCTTTGGATAAAAGCGAGAAAGGTGAATATGATAAGGATGATGATGGTCATTCTTGGCCACTTCAACCAGAAGAAGTAATTGGTGCCAGTATTTGTGCTGATACAGGAGACGCAATTTCAAGTGATCCCGCCAATCCTGGATGCCCAACTAGATTTGAATACTTTTTGGCAGGAACAGTACCAACCACAAGCGGTATAACAAATCAAGACATTTTGGTATTTAAAGACACCGGCCAAGTTGCAGGAAAAGATGCTTTACCTGAGCAGGTTGAAGCACAAAACAAACCTATTTACACTGACCCTGTTGGAGGAATTTATTGTATGACCTGTCCAATTGCGTCAAGTTCAGCCACAATCAGATACCCTCTTAAATCCCCATAGTCTTGACATTCATATTCACATAAACTAGAATCTCGGTCATGGACCGTAGGATGAATATTTCTTTTGATCCAGAAAGTCCTGCTTATGTTCAACGAGAATTAGCAAGTCTAAACAGTCAAACGGCCCGTCAATTAGAAAAGCTTATCGTATTCAAAACCCTCGCCTCAGACTATCCGATGATAAAATTGACGAATTGATTGCGATAGAAAATCAATAAACTTGATTGTGGGTACCAATATCAATAAACAAAACTTCATCTTTTGATACTGGAAAATATATAATTCTAATATCACCTGTTATCCAAAAAGCTCTATAATCTTTTTTAGCTCCAGTTAATTGATGGTCTTTTATAATTGGATTATTTTGGTTTTCGACAAATAACTTAATTCGATCAGCCACTTTGAAACGAACCTTGATATTGTTACGAATTCTTTTTCTGTAAGATTTTATGTATTTTGAATCAAATTTTATTATCACTATTTAAATATTCCATCATTTTATCAACATTGTCAAAAGACTTAGTTTTTACTCTACCTTTTAACACATCGTCGACCATCTTATCGTATCTTTTTGCGTTTCTGGCAGACAGTATAATTGGCTTTGGACCAACTGTTACGTCTATTTCCTTTGATAAGGTTTTTTTCATTATTAACCTTAAATAGTCTTGAAGAGATGAAAAACCCATTTCAATCACAACTCCACTGACCTGATCACGAAACGATTTTGTTATTGGTATCTGTAAAATTGTGGAATTCATATTATAAGTATAATGGTTTCGTAATATTTGTCAATACTAACTTCTTCGTATCCACATTACCCTATATTTTTGGTAAAATAGCCAAATGAATTCAAAACAAAAGAAAAAAATAAACTTTTTATCTTTACTTTCGGCTATACTCATAACCGTTGGTCGTCCTTTCTATTTTATTCTATCTCATATTTTTATTACTCTCGCATTTACTTTCTACATAATTAGTAACGTAATTCGTAAGATTAAATTACCAAAGTTACCTAAAAGAAAAATTCACAAAATTATTTATCCTGTATTTAAAATTACTCTACCTAAGTTAAATATTAATCTGCATATCAAAAAACATTATGTATTTTTCATTTCGTTTTTAACATTCTTAATTTTTATTTCATATTTCTTAATTCTGAAAAATCTCCCCTCTCCTTCAGAACTTACTACACGCCAAATTGATGTTTCTACAAAAATATATGACAGAAATGACAATTTACTTTATACAATTTATAAAGATAAAAACAGAACCCCAGTCAAACTTTCTCAAATTCCCGAAAATGTAAGGCTTGCAACTCTTGCAGCAGAAGATGCTGAATTTTACGATCATATCGGGTTTTCAGTACGAGGAACAATTAGAGCTATTATTAAAAACTTTAGTGAAGGTCGTTTACAGGGAGGGTCAACAATTACTCAACAATTGGTTAAAAATGCACTACTCTCGTCTGAGAAAACCTATATTAGAAAAGTAAGAGAATTAATACTTTCTATCGGTGTTGAAATGAGTTACAGCAAGGACGAAATATTTGAGATGTATTTAAATGAAGTTAATTATGGAGGAAATGTATACGGCATCGAGGAAGCTTCCCAACATTACTTTGCTAAGCACGTAGAAGAATTGACACTATCTGAAGCCTCACTTCTTGCTGGTCTTCCACAGAGTCCAACTAGATATTCACCGTTTGGGAATAATCCTGAGTTAACATTTTCTCGTCAAAGAGAAATACTTTATTTAATGAGAGTGAATAAGTTTATAAGTACGGAAACAGAAGAAAAAACAGTTTCAGAAAGAGTAACGTTCACTGCAAATAGACAAAATATTTTAGCACCTCATTTCGTAATGTATGTTAAGGAAAAATTAATTGATGAATATGGTGAAGAAGTCGTTCTGAAAGGGGGGTTGACTGTTAAAACCACACTTGATTTAAATATTCAAATGTTAGCTGAAAAAGTAGCCAGAGAAGAAATAGAAAAACTTAAAAACTTGAAGGTTGAAAACACAGGCATCATTGTTTTAGATCCAAAAAACGGAGATATCTTGGCAATGGTTGGATCCGTTGACTACTTCGACACAAAAAATGATGGAAATGTAAATGTAACAACAAGGTTAAGACAACCAGGATCGTCAATTAAGGTTATTAATTACGCAGAGGCTTTATCAAACGGTTTAACACTAGCATCAATTATTGATGATTCACCTGTAGCTTTTAATGTTGCCGGTCAAAAGCCATACATTCCAAAAAATTATGACGGGGCATTTAAAGGGAAAATTACTGTTAGACAAGCACTAGCACAGTCAAGAAATATTCCAGCGGTTAAAATCCTAGCAAGTTATGGTGTAGGTAAAATGATTGATTTGGGAGAAAAAATGGGAATAAGCTCGTGGAAAGACAGATCAAGATTTGGATTGTCTTTAACATTAGGTGGTGGGGAAACAAAATTATTAGATATGGCCAAAGTTTATTCTGTGATTGCAAACATGGGTATTAAAAACGAAATTCAGGATATTACAGAGGTGAAGAACTACCAAAACAAAGTTTTGTTTAAATCAAATGAAATTACAAATCTTCAGGAAAAAATTCTTGATTCAAGAATTGCTTTTTTATTGATTGATGTACTTGAAGATAATATTGCTCGTTCCCCTGCTTTTGGAACTAATTCTATGCTTGTTATTCCGAATCACCCTGAAGTTGCAGTTAAAACTGGAACAAGTAATGGTTTGAAAGATAATTTAACAATTGGATTTAACAAAGATTATCTAGTTGCTGTCTGGGTTGGAAATAACAATGGGAGTTCTATGAGTAGAATCGCATCAGGTATTACAGGAGCTGCACCAATTTGGAATAAAATCATGAGAACGTTATTAATCGATAAACCATCTGTTGCGTGGAATGCACCCGAGGGACTTGTTTATAAAGAATGTTTTAGCAGGAACGAATGGTTTTTAGAAGAAAAACAACTTGCCTGCCCAAAAATCATTGAGCCCGCCACGTCAATTATTAATACCGAGGTCTCTGTACAATAAATAACTTGGGAGCATAAATAATGGTGCAATAAATGCAACTAATAAATTCCCAGCATATGGAATTATTGATAATAGAATTGATATTACAATTGTAAATAAAACAAAAACAGCAGATCTTCCTAAAACTTTCCAAAATCTACCAGATACCATTAATTTGCTTGTTTTTAAAGCTTCTTTAATACCCATGTTTTTATCTAGAACTAAAAATATCGAGAACGAATACCAAACACCAAATATGATTGCTGGAATAATTATGATTATTGCACCAAAAATTATTATTAATCCTAAAACTAATGTAATTAAAAAGAATTTCCAAATATTTTTATAGCCGAGTTTAAACACCTCTTTCTCTGATTCACCTATTTTCAAAATTGCAAAATATTGTGTGGTCTGGGACCAAAGTCCAAGAATTATTGAAATCAATGAAATAACAATAAACCCAATAAGCATTGGTATATTAGAAAAATCTATGTTTTTGACATAATCTGTTGAATAAAAATAACCTGTCACAAAGCCAATAACTGTAGACAAAAGAACTAAAATGGCCATAATTCTGGCAAAGAAAATAAAATTTTCTTTTTTAGTATAAATTGCCCAAGCCTCTTTTATGTATTCAGTTGGTGTTTTCATCTTGTGTGTTCAGTATATAGTAGTTCAGATAATTTTGGAAATAGATCTATTGCTTCAGACTCAATTACTCCGTCGGTCATAATAACTATTACAAAAGGTTTTTCACCCATTACGATTCCAACATCGTTTATTACATGTTTTTCCCTACCATATTTATGAACCAAGGTAATATCTTTAGGTATCCCAGGCTTAAGCCAATCTTCAAAAATAGTGTTTGTCATATATCCCTCAAGTTCCTTTGTATCTACTTCATTTAACAACTCGTTTTTATATAGTTTTTTGAAAAAAATTCCAATTTCTTCAGGGGTAGTCATATTTTCAGACATTGAAGTATTTACCATTCCTAGATCTGAGATTGTTTTATTTACTTTTTCCTTACCTAAAATATCTACCATTTTAGTAAATGCTCCATTGTCTGACCTTTTACCCATAGCTTCAACCAAAGTCTTGTCTTGGTTCTCTTTCATGGCTAAATACATTACGGGTAATTTAATTAATGATGCCGCTTGCATAACTTCTTTGTGATTTAACCCATAATAATAATCTCCTTTAATATCATAAATATAAAATGAGTAAATGCCTGAATAATCGTTTGTGGCCTCTTTAAACAATTTTTTGGTATTTTCTATTTTTTCCTGTGAAACTTTGCTACCTTTATTCCCAATTACTATTACCTGTTCACGAAATGGATTTAGCATTGAAATTGATGATAATTTTAAAACTGGTAATTTAGGTAGTTTAAAATTACGTGCAGAAAGAGCCAAAACCCCAGAAGTCAAAACAGTCACTAAAAGTACAATCAAAACAACAACTCTTTCTTTAATCCCCCAAGGTTTTAATGGTTCTTTACGAGTTTTACGATTTTCATAATTCAAATCCTTAAATCGTCTCCTAACCCTTCTTGGTTCATCTTCATCAATCTCCAATTCATCATCTATGTCCATATCCTTTTTTCTGCTAAATAATCCCATATCTTAATTCTAGTTGATAATACTCAAAAAAGCATTTTTACTTATTGAAGCCCTTTAAATCAATTGTCAATTTTTTGATTTTTAATAATTCTTGATCGTTTGTCACTAACTTCCCTTTCTCTTTTTTAGCAAGCAACACATACAATCCATCATATGATGTGATTTTATATTTAAAACATATTTCATTTAGTTCTAAAATATCAGTTGTAGCAAAAAGTTTAAATATTATTCCTATTCCAAGAATCTCATTTATTATTTTGCCCACGGTATCCTTGGGCAATTTCTTTTTATTGATTAGAATATTAGAAACTTCTATTAATAAAAAATTTGGAGCTACTGCTTTAATTTCGTTAAAATTAATTTTTCTTATAATTTCTTTTGATATCGGGTCTTCCTCACTCGAGAAACAACCAATTATAATATTGGCGTCTATTACTATTTTAAGCATTATCCCTATCCCTTTCCTCCCTTACTGCTTGAACTGCGTTTATTTGAACACCAGACTTTGCAACTTTTCTAAAAAATGAATACATTTTTTCAAATTCTTCTTCTTTTGACACTATTTTTTTAACAGGTTTTTTATATAATTTATCCACTATTAAACTGCTGATAGATTTGTTTTCTTCAAAAGACATTAAACGTAAATCTCCATATAAATCTTCAGGTATGCTAATTGTAGTTCGTATCATTTGCATAACTGCATCATAGCATCATGATGCATATTTTGTCAATAACTATTTCCTACGTTTATCCCAAACTTCTTTATTAACTATGTTTATAGGTTCTTTTGAAGACAAAGTGTCAAGAATTCCACTAACTGCCAAACGAGCCATGGCATTGCGTGCTTCATAAGTTGCTGAAGCTATATGAGGTGTTGTAATAACATTTGGCATACCTATTAACTCTGGATCAATATTTGGTTCATTATCAAATACATCCAAGGCTGCTCCTGCTAAATGCCCATCCCTTAGGCTTTCAACTAAATCATGCTCATTAACAATTGGTCCTCTTGCAGTATTTATCAAAAAGCTTCCCTTTTTCATTTTACTTAAAGTTTCTTCATTAATCATGTGTCTTGTTTCGTCAGTTAATGGAACATGAATTGTGACTACGTCGGATGTCGTCAATAACGTATCTAGATCAACACTTTTTTCATCTTTTGTTCTTCTGGTATATAAGATATTCATCTTGTATCCCCCTGCTCTCCTTGCTACCATTGTCCCAATTCCACCAAAACCTACAATTCCTAATGTTTTTCCGATTAACGAACTTCCTAAAAATATATCTGGCTCCCAACCTTTATAAGCGCCTCGTCTTGTTGCTTCATCGGCCTCAACAACCCTTCGACAAAGGCTCAGTGCGAGTGCCCAAGTATGTTCTGCAACTGCTTCATCGACTTCTTCACATGGGGTATTGCAAACTACAATTCCCCTATCGGTTGCATCTTTAATATTTATATTGTCAAAACCAACTGCATAATTACTAATTATTTTAAGTTGAGGACCGATTGCATCCATTACTTCCCCATCAATTTTATCTGTGAGTAGTGAAAGAAGTGCATCGACCCCTTTTGCTTTATCTATTAATTCTTCTGGAGTTAAAATACGGCTAAATTCAGATATAGTAACTTCATTGCCAATTTTAAGAGGCTCTAAATCTCCCGGAATTTTTCTTGTAACAAATATCTTCATATATATAAATATAACACAAAACAGCCACTTGCAAGGTCAGACCTTAATAAAGTGCATCAAAAGGTCTGACCTTAATATGGTATTATTAGTTTATGGAAGAAGTTAATGTTATTCCACCAGCCACAAAAAACAACAGTTTTCTTGTTACATTGCTTTCAGTCTTACTTTTGATATCAATTTTAATTGCTGGTTTCTTTGCTTACCAAACACAAAAACTAGTCGCCGAGTTAAGAGTTAAAAATGAAGAATTAAGAATTAAAACACCAACTTCTATTCCGATTTTTAAACCACTAACAATCAATAATTTAAATGATGGAGATATTATTACCAGTCCACTTGAAATAATTGGCAATATCGATAGAAATTGGACATGGGAAGCAACTTTTTCAATAGAAATTATTGATAGTAATGAAAAGTCTTTAAATACAGTTCCAGTTAGTGTAATTTTTAATGACGAACAGTCACAAACTGGTTCTTTTTCAGTTTTAATACCATTCACAACAAAAACTGACAATGGATTTGTTGTGATTCACGCTGATAATCCAAGTGGATTACCCCAAAATGATAAGTCCATTAAAATTCCAGTAAAATTTGCTAAAGATCAACTGTTTGCCTGCACAATGGAGGCTAAGATTTGCCCTGATGGATCAGCGGTTGGAAGAAGTGGATCTAAATGTGAATTTGCACCTTGCCCAACTCCAAAACCTTAAATTTTCTTTGAATTCTTTTTAAACCACGTGGCTATTTCATCAACTGAGTAATTCTCTGTTGCAACTTGAATCATAAATTTAACTGCTTGTTCATTTTTTACTTTCAAATGAATCTTATTTATCTTCAAAAACATAAAACAACCGACAAAAGCAGTTCTTTTGTTACCATCAATAAACGGGTGATTTTTTACAATAGATTGAACAAAAGCTGCACTTTTTAAATAGATATTAGGATATAAATCAGACCCAGCAAAAGTCGCAAATGGTCTGAATATTGCCGATTCAAACATTCCAATATCTCGTACACCAGACGATCCACCATGTTTTTTAATCATTGCTTCGTGGAGCAATAAAATCTGTCTAGGAGTTAGTGTTTTCATTCAATGTTAGCGAGTTTGTCCAAAACATCACTGTACTCAAATTCAACATCCTTTAAAAGATTCATAAATTCCTCATCTAAAATATTCTGATACTTTGTCTCATTGGGTATTTTTGGTGAATATGTTATTACTCCATTCTGTTGTGTAATAGCAACTTTGTCACCCTGTTTAAGGTTGTGTTCATCAACAAAACTTTTTGGGAATGTAACCCCTAAAGAATTTCCTACTTTTAAAACATTTTTAATCTGTAACATACATTCATGTTATAACACGTTATGACATATGTCAATAATTACATCTCCTCTACCTTAACTCCTGAGGACTTAAAACGAGCTATCCACATATCTATATCTTCTTCTTTTAAAAGCCCTTTTTGAGCCCCAGTGTAACCGATAACTGAAGCTGAGTTAACTGTCCCCCAAATAAGTGCATCTTCCATTGTCTTTTCTTTGATAACTGCAGATAAAAATCCTGACCCAAAAGCATCTCCTGCGCCAGTTCTTTCATATGCATCCATTGGCATAATTCCACAATGTAAAAACTGGTGTCCATCAAAAACATAGGCTCCATTACTTCCATCAGTAATTACAGATGCTTTTGGCCCTAACCCCGAAAGCGCCATTAATAGTTCTTTTGTAACACTACTTTTTGCTTCAAAACCTGTTAGTTTCTCTGCTTCTTGTTTATTAACAAACACTACTTGTGTTAATTTAAATACATTACCTATTTCTTTTGTTCCCCCTCTAAGTTGCCAACTTCCAGGATTAAAGGCTAGCTTCGTCTCAGGGTTCTTGACTAGCCACTCAGTTATGTGGTTATAAAAGGGTCTATATGACTCACCCATTGAAGTTAAATATACCCATGGAACTTTTGGGAGTTGAACCGGAAACTCGTATGACCTAGGTGCATGGTAAGTAAAAATAGTCCTCTCTCCGGTATAGGCCACAACGACATTAAAATTTGAAAGAGTTGCAGGTTGTTGAATACAAAAAGTTAAATCAACATTTTCACTTTTTAATTTTTCGATAATTTGAATACCTGTACTATCATCTCCTAATGTTAAAACTGTTCCCACATTTACTCCAAGCCTTTTTGTTCCAACTGCATTATTTGCAGCATTTCCACCAACAGAAAATTCTAAATTTTTAACAGGTATTTTATCTGCATATGAAAAGGCAATTAAACATTCTTTTGTATCAATGTTACATAAAGATTCTGATTCGGAAGGAACAATAAATGCGTCGAGATTAGAGTCACCAATTGATAATAAATCTAAACTACTCATAATACTCCCATTCTAGCTTTTGAAACTTTTTGAAGCCTTTCAAGAAATACTTTTTGTGCACCAATTACATTTTCTTCTTTTCCAGACCACTCTCTCATCGCTTCTTCTTGTAAAGCCCTTCCAAAAGAAAATGATAATTCCCATGTTCCAAATTTTTGGTCTCTGTTTAACTTTGCCATTTCATTTAAATTAAATGTTGCCTGATCTGGAGTCTGGCCACCTGACAAAAATACTATTCCAAGCACTTCTTGTGGGACTGAATTTTGAAGAGTTCTTAATGTAGAGTTTGAAACTTCTAAGGGCATAACAATTACTCCACTTTCTTTTCCGGGGATTACCATACTAGCTTTTAATATCAAATTCGAGAGGTCCACATTTTTTTCTTTTAACGTTTCAAATAATCTTTTAAGAGTTTTTGTAGTTATTTCTTCACATCTAGTGTTAGTATGATTTCCATCAAGTAACACTTCAGGTTCTACAATCGGTGTCATTCCTTTTTCTTGCACTAGTTTTGCATAATCAGCCATTCTAGATAAAGATTCTGTCAGAAATGGTTCTGATGGAAAATTATTTGTAATTTTAACAACCATTCTCCATTTAGTAAAAGTCGCACCAAGTTTTTTGTATTCGTCAAGTCTTTCTCCTAAACCTTTAAGACCTTTTGTAACTTGTTCGTCTGTATCATTAAAACTTTCTAGACCCATGTCTACCTTAATTCCAACTTCGATATTTTTATTTTTAAGTATTTCAGCAAATGGCCTGCCCTGAGCACTCTGTCGAAGGGTTTCTTCATATAAAATTACACCACTTACATATTTTTCAATGTCTGGGGTTGTAAAAAGCATGATCCTGTATGCTTTTCTTAGTTCTTCTGTAGACTGAAGACCAATAGCTAATAGCCGTTTCTGTATTGACGGAGTTGACTCATCCGCAGCCAAAATTCCTTTATAGGGAGCAATAAGTTTTTGGGCAGTTTGACTCATACTTTAAGCTTAACACCTAAGCATTCTTTCTGGCAATTACCTTTTTTACAGCTTTCTCTATGTCTTCTCTTGTTAAACCATATTCTTTAAATAAATCTTTTGGCTTTCCTGACTGACCAAACATATCTTGCACTCCCAAAATTTCCATTGGAACAGGGAAATTCTTAGATAAACATTCTGAAACAGCAGAACCAAGGCCTCCTATTACTTGATGTTCTTCAATTGTTACAACCGCTCCAGTTAATTTTGCATAACGAATAATTGTTTCTTCATCAAGTGGTTTTATTGTATGTAAATTAATTACGATTGTTTCAATGCCATTTTTTTCAAGCTCTTTGTAAGCTAGAAGAGCTTCATATACCATTAAGCCTGTTGCAATAATCGTTACTTCTGGTTTTTTACTTTCAGTTAAAACATTAGCTTTTCCTATTTTAAATGAAGTTTTTTCTGTAGTGTAGACAGGACTATCAATGCGAGGCAACCTCATATAAAAAGGCTCCATTATTTTTGCCATTTCAATTGTAGCTTTCTTAGCTTCCAGATAATCACTGGGAACAATAACATTCATATTTGGAATAACCCTCATTAAAGCAATATCCTCAAGTGCTTGGTGAGTAACTCCGTAGTGACCTATGTTTAACCCAGATTGCGCTCCAATTATTTTTACAGGATATGCACTTATTCCAATGGTTGTTCTTATCTGTTCCCAATTTCTTCCAGGAGAAAAAATTGCATAGCTTGTTGCAAATGGAATCTTGCCATAATTTGCCATTCCTGAGGCAATAGTTACTAAGTTTTGCTCAGCAACACCAACTTCAATAAATCTTTCAAGAAACTTTTCAGCAAAGTAATTTACTTTTGTGGATTCTTTTAAATCTGCCGTTAAGGCAACTATCCTTTCATCTTTCTCCCCTGCCTCCAAAAGACCATGACCAAAACCATCACGCATAAACTTCATTTCGATTTTTTTACTAAATATATCTGGCGATAAGCAAAGCTTGTTATTAATCATAATAAATATAGTTTATTGTTTAGCATATTCGTTTCAATTTTTAATTATTAATTCTTAGTTCTTAATTACTCGCCATACGACGAGATTCTCCCTTGCATTGTACTAATTTCTTTTAGTGCTTTTTTGGCATCTTCATCATTTGGAGCTTTTGCATGCCAATTAGGATTATTTTCCATAAAATCAACACCTTTACCAGGGATTGTTCTTGCAATAATTACTGTTGGGTTTTCATAAATCGCACGAGCTTTATTACAAGTATTAATTACCTCCTGAATGTTGTGACCATCAACATCAATTACTGACCAACCAAATGCTTTATATTTGTCAGAAAGTGGCTCAAGTGGCATTACATTTTCTGTAAAATCATCTATTTGAATATTGTTTCTATCAATAATCATTGTTAAATTAGAAAGATTATTTTTTCCAGCAAACATTACAGCTTCCCAATGATTCCCCTCATCATGTTCACCATCTGAAGTTATGACAAATGTTCTAAATCTTTTTCCGTCCATTCTTGCACAATATGCAATACCTGAAGCTTGTGCTAAGCCACAACCAAGTGGACCTGATGTTGTTTCTAAACTTTTTAAAAATCTTTTATCTGGATGTCCTTGCAGTATTCCTCCAAATTCTCCAAGTTTCATTAATTGTTTGTGGTCAAAATAACCAGAATGTGCCATAACAGCATACCTTGTGGGACATATGTGACCATTTGATAAAATTAACCTATCTCTGTCTTCCCAATCAGGTTTTTTAGGATCATGGAGTAAAACGCCGTAGTATAGAGCTACAAAAACATCTACCATTCCCAAGGATCCAGCAGGGTGACCATACCCAGCTTTAAGAATCATTTTAATAACATCTTGTCTTACTTCCTTGGAGATGTCATTTAATTCGTCAATTGTGTGTTTCATCTAAATTTGAAATGCTTTGTCATACTTATCCATTTTACCGTCATTCTTGTGATCCCTTTCTGCCATTTGTTTTTCAAACTTTTTAATAATTGGCAAAACGTCCTCAACTCTATTTGCAATTTCAAAAACTGAAAGTTCTTTTGCGTCTATATTCATATTTTTACGAAAAACATCAATTATTTCTGCCCAGTAACTGCCAAACAAAATGAATGGTTTGTGACGTCCATAATAAAGTTTCGCTAATACCCAAGCTGTTCCAAATTCTGAAATAGTTCCACTACCACCTTTAAATAAAATAAAGGCATCACCATACTCCATGAGTTTAAACATTCTCTCTATGTAGTTTGTTGTAACAATCTCTTCATCTGGGACATTACCAATATATTTACCTTCAAACCCAGGAGCATTAGTGGGGTCGAAAGTTACAGTGATTGTCTCTCCGTTTACTTTTTGAGCACCTGATGTTGCAGCCTCCATAACCCCAGGACCACCACCATCAACAATTACATACCTCTCTGTTGCTAATATTTCCGCCACTTTGAAGGCATGAGTATATGTTTCATCAGTTTCAGATATATCGGCGTCACCAAAAAAAGCAATATTTTTGATGAAGCCTTTTTTGTCAGAATATTTTTTTTCTTCCATAAGCTAGTATCTGGTGACTAGTAACTAGTTGCTAGTATGCAACAATGTTATTGCGTCTGTTGGTATAGTATTTTTTTCTAATGACCTACCAACTCTAATTACTTGCTCTATAAGACGGTTGGCATAACCCCATTCGTTATCATACCAAGCAAAAACCTTAACCATATTGCCCGCAACAACTTGCGTTAATGGCAAATCAATTATCGCAGATTCTGACCTTCCTATAATATCACTTGAAACTAAAAATCCATCAGAAACTGCAAGTATTCCCTTATAAATGGGATTTTTGACTGCCTCTCTAAAGGCGTTATTTACTTCTTCTGCTGTCACATTTTTCTTTAAAAGAAATGTAAAGTCAGTAATAGAACCTGTTGCAACTGGAACTCTTAAACTCATTCCGTCAAATAAACCTTTAAGTTCTGGAATAGTTTCAGTAACTGCTATTGCTGCTCCAGTTGATGTTGGAACTATGTTTACTCCAGCAGCCCTTGCTCTTCTTAAGTCTTTATGTGAACCATCTTGTAAATTTTGGTCATCAGTATAACTATGAACTGTAGTCATCATTGCTTTCTCTATTCCAAAGGCACTATGCATCACTGCAGCAACAGGAGCTACACAGTTTGTAGTACAACTTGCATTTGATATAACTTGCCCTTCTGGTACTTGTCCCTCAAGTTCGTTTACCCCTAATACATATGTTCCAACATTTCCCCCTTTGCTTGGTGCTGATATAACGACCCTCTTTGCCCCCCCTAGTGCATGTTTCTTTGCCCCCTCCTCATCTGTAAACTTTCCCGTTGCTTCAATTACAACATCTACTCCATATTTACTCCAAGGAATAAGTGCTGGATCTCTTTGTGCCAGAAGTGGCACATCAACATTGCGCTCTGGAACTTGTATTGAGTCCTCTTTACTTGTTACTTCATACTCGTATTTCCTGTACATAGTATCGTAATTAACTAAATGTGCCCAACCAGAGGCAGGCATTGATCCTGAAGTATTAATCGCACCAAACTTTAACTCGTCAGAGTGTTTAGATACACCAATCCTGAAGGCCAACCTCCCAATTCTACCGAAGCCATTGATTCCTATTGTAACCATGTGAGCAGTACTATCAGTGTAGCAGTACTTCTATTCCGGGTAAAGTCTTTTTAGTTAAAAATTGTAAGCAAGCTCCACCCCCTACTGAAATCCAATCGAATTGATGGTTAATGGCTAATTGGTTAATGGCTAATTCTGTATCCCCACCACCTGCAATTTTAAATGCAGATGATGCGGCTATCGCCGAAAAAATTTCTTTTGTCCCTTGAGAATGACCTTCATCTTCATATTTTCCAAGAACTCCAGCAAGTACAATCGTTTTAGCCTTTGTTATCTCTTCTTTAAACATTCCAATGGTATTAAGAGTTATGTCTTCTTTGTCCGGAATTAAATTTGCAAATAAAATTTTATTGGAAATTGGAAATTGGAAATTGGAAATTTCCGCGTAAGCGGGTAACCTTCCTCCAACTAATACTTTGTCTGCAAGTTCTGATAACGGTTGAATCATTTCTAATTTATCTTTTTTTATGCCACTAATTAATATTACTAACGGCCTTTCAGGATTAAAAACTTTACTTAAATTTTCAACTTCTTTTGCAAAATGTAATCCCACGGCATGTGGTAGTAATTTTGGTAAGCCAACAATTGAAGTATGATTCCTGTGAGATGAGGCAAAAGCGTCATTAATATAAACATCACCAAGAGAAGCTAGCTTCTCTGCGAAGTCAATATCATTTTCTTCTTCGCCTTTATCAAACCTTAAATTCTCATAAACTTGCGCCCCCCATTTATCAAAAATTGCCTGAAATGATTTTAAACTTAAGTTTTCGTCAAATTTACCATCAGGTCTACCTTTGTGGGCAATTATTATAATTTCTGAAGCTTTATCTTTTAAATAATCTAATGTTTCGAAAGATGATTTTATCCTAATATTGTTTGGGTCAGGATTTGTACCTGCCTGCGCAGGCAGGTCCAAATCCAATCGAAGCAAAACTTTTTTACCAGATACATCTAAATCTGTTAGTTTAGGTAAATTCATATTTTAATTGTAACTTAAAAGGTCGGACCTTTAAAGACAAATCTGTAATAAGGTCCGACCTTAACAGAAAACGGTTGACATTCACACACAATCTACTTATAATCACGCATATGATAGAAATTCAAGGAAATTATAAATGTGCAAGAAAAAATATGGAGGTTGTGGTCACCATAACACCATTGGGACAAACAGAAGATTTTATTACTGAAGCCCATATTGAGGCTGAAAAAACCCAATATGTCTGCAACCAAGAAGCTTTTGGGTCTTGTCCTCCGAATTGCCAAATAAGAGAGTTTGTTGAGAAAACAAAAGGTCTGGTATCTCCCCATCATCCATACTTGTAAGAGATTTAATTATTGGCTTCTACTACAGAGTAGCAAGCTATGCTTATTTTTTCAATTTCTTTATCAGGTCATCATCAAAACTTAATAAATTTTGCTTGTTTACTTTGGCTGAAGCTAATAAAAAACTGTCTACAAAATGCATGTTCTGCCTGTACCATTTCCACATTTGGAGAAGGGCTTTACGGTCCTCAACTTTAATCCACCTTTGAGAAAGGAATGTTTCTAACTTCGAAGATACCTCTTCTCTTCCTTGTTTATAGAAAGATTCAAGGACATAACAGACTTCTGCAATAACAACAACTTTTAAAAGTAAATTTATTTTTCCTTTTTGTGCGTCTTGAAATATTTTTCTTGCCTGAATTTTTTGTACTTCATTATCTCCAACAATAAATCTGAGAACAATATTTGTATCAATTAAGTTAATCATTTCTTGCCCAATTTTTAGAAAAGCTGTCACGTGCTTTACGAAGCTGTTTGTCTGATAAGACAATGTCTGATTTGAGTGAACCTTCAAGAGACCAGAAATCTAGTTTTGGTTTAACAATTATGTAATCATCAACTTTTTCGGCAATAGCCTTAGTTGCTCCATAAATACCTAAGTCTTGAAGCATAAGTTTAGGTAAAGAAATCTGTCCTTGACTTGTTATAGACACTAATTGTTGCATATCATTATTATATAACTACGCATTATTTTGTCAAGTTACATTATTTTACATATTATTGACATTCACACACACTGGCTACAATACCCTCAAATGCCAAGGATTACTATTACAGTCGGGGAAAGAATAGTTGCAGAAGTTGAAATTTCTGACAAAGTAGCAAGAGAAATAGCTGTAGACATGATTGCTAATCCTCTAGAACTAACTTCAAAAGATAAAAAATCAAGTGAAGAAAAGATGAAATTAGCTAAGGCATTAACTGATGCATCCAAAAATCACAATTCCTAATTATTTGCTTCTATTTTTTCTATATCTTCTAATCTTTTTTCATGTCTTGCTGAATCATCATATTTAGTTTCTAAAAATGCAATTAACATTCCTTTTGCTTCTTTTTCAAGTGTGAAGTCAGATGCAATTACTAGTATATTCATATCATCATCTGTTCTTCCTGCTTTCACTTGTAAAACATTTTTTCCTATTGCAGCCCTTATTCCATCAAATTTATTTGCAATTACCTCAACCCCCACTCCGCTTCCGCAAAGAAGAACTCCTTTTGATCCGGGTCTTTTAGCAACAAGTGAAGCGACTTCTGAAGCATATTTTGTATAATCATCATTTGGGTCAAGTGATTCTGCACCTAAATCCTCAAAATCATAATTTAATTCAAACAGCCATCTTGCGATGTGTTCTTTCATTTCATAACCTCTATGATCTGCACCAAGAAATATCCTATTCATACTTCGTATGTAAAAATTTTGTTCATTTTTTAAAATTAACTAAAACCAAAACATAAATCTATTAGTTCTTTTTTGGGATCAATTGCATTCATAATATCACTCGCAACAGCTACACCAACAGCTCCAAGTTCAAGACATTTTTTAACGTCTAATGCAGAGTGTACACCAGCGCCGACTATTAATGGAATTCCTAATTTTTTAGAAACCTCGGCAGCTTTAGCAATTATGCCCGGTTCGGCTGTCGCAACTGAAACATCTTTACTCCCTATTAAGCTAGGTGGCTCATATGAAATATAATCAGGATTTAAACTTCCAACTTTTTCAAGTTCTTCTAAGTCTTTTGCAAAAATTAATGTTTTAAGTCCTACTTCTTTTGCCCTATCACGAGCTCTAGAGAGCGTATCGAAATCTGGAAATCTGTCCTCTGAATGATTAAGAACTGTTCCAATAGCCCCATCATCAATTACCGCTTCAGGCAAAATACTGCCCGTATGGGCACCAAATTCTACCGAATCAACTTTTTGCGACCAAACTTCAGTTGATATTTCCAAAACTACCTCTCGTATATCTAAAGGTTGCACTATAGAAATAATTTTTATTCCAGTTTCCTTTGATACTTCTTCTACTATTTTAGCCATGGAAAGCGCAAGTTCTCCTGTACCACTTTTATAAGTTTTGAAATTAACAAAAATCATTTTAATATTTCCTCCAGTTTTCCTTTGTCAAACCCAACTATAGTTTCTTTTGTATTATCATCTTTAACTATTACTGTAAAGGGAACTCCTAAAAAACCTCCAGAAACACTAGCCATCTCAGTTTTTGCTGTTTCGTCTTGATCAACAAGTTTCTCTATAAAGGTAATATTCTTTGACATAAAATAATCTTTAAGCATCTTACAATAAGGGCATGTGGTTGTTGAATAAATTGTTACATTCATTTAAATATCACCTGCTTTCATTATATTTGTCTTCAATTGTTCATTAGTAAGCTCGCCCACATATTTTGAATTTACAGCACTTTTTTTATCTAAAAATACAAAGGTGTTTTCTTTTTTAACTTCAAATTTTTTGGCAAGTGCATCTGTCTCTGTTGTAGTTTCTGAGTCTAAAATATGAATTGTTAAACCAACCACACCTTCTAAATTTAGTTCTTCAAAAACTTTTTTATTTATTTTATCTTGAGAAAGACACTCATCACACCAATTAGACGTAAAAAACAGAACTACTACTCTACTCTCTTTTATTGCCTTATCATAATCATCTTTAGAATAGTTTTTATAAATAGATGAAGAATCTCTGACGGGTACTTCAATCTTATTTTCTGTTACTTCAACATTATTCTTTAAATTAAAGTAATCCTTCTGCAAAACATATGAATTATATATAAAAACGGTAAAGACTACGAATAGTAAAGAGAGTACAAAAAACAATATAGATCTTTGCATTAACTAATAATATCATACTGAAGCTAGTTAAAAGATCCTTCAAGAATTCTTTTCTCTATTTTATTGTCGAGTTTGTTTTCAAGACTAATAATTATTTTTTTGTTATTTGTGTTTGAAATTTCAGGAAATTTAAGTATCCATCCACCCTTAGCTTCAATTAATTTACCAAGTGAAGTTAGCTTGTCATTATCTTCAATCCAACCTTGATAAAAGTACCCTGACTGAGGATTTTCAACATCAGCTAAGATTTCTTTATTCGTAGCCAGACCCCTGCCATTTCCACCCGATACGTCTTTTAATTCTAAGGTATTAGCATTATCAGGAATATCAAATTTAAATTTGTTCTCAAAATCTTCTTGATAGCTAATTTCGACAGGAGTTGGTGAGGGTAAAACTTTGGGATTATTTATTATTCTGTAATAAAAAGCTCCAGCAATAATTATTAAAATAATTACAAAGCCAATTAAGACATCTTTCTTGGAATAGTTCATCTTGACGGAAGAATACTCCAACCATATTTGATTGTCAACAATCTAGATTGTCATATTAAATATTTTCCGTATATTTAACGCACAATTACCTCAACTCAATTTCATATACACTCCAAACATTGCTAAAACTGCTGACACTAGTAGCCATTGAGTTGATGCAAGCCAAAGATCGTAACCCAAATAACCCACAGCAGACAAGAAAACTGCAACGAATGCACCCATCATTAAATATTTAGAAAGTTCATTAGATTCTCTTTTTGCCATTTTATATCACCTCCTTCTTAACTATATCAAATATTTCTTTGCTAGTTCACCAACATAGAATGCTATAACAGCAGAAGCTCCACCTATAAACAAATTTTCAAATGCTGTTCTTATTATATGTTTGTTTGAGACTATTCCTCTAAAAATACCTACAACAAAAAGAGAGGTTATAACTAACACTGAAGATACTAAAAACGCATTTTCAAACTTAAATACATACGAAATAAGTGGAATAAATCCTGCCACCCCGAAGGAAACGAACGAAACAAGACCATTAAATAGTGGCCTATTGCCTAACTTAATTTTTTGTCCGGAATGTTGTTCAAACTCAATTTCAGATTTAACACCAAGGTAAGCTCCGGTTGACATAGACAAACCATCAGCGAACAAATTAGCAAGACCTAAAATAACAACTACAGATGGCGAAAGTGAAGCACCCAAAGATCCTGCGACAACAGCAAAAGTTGTAACAATGCCGTCATTAGCAGAAAGCACAATATCTCTTATATAATCAGCCTTGTCTTGTATTTTTTCAGTTATTCCCACTTTACATAAATAATAGCACAATCTATATTGTAAATATTGATTGTGTTTAAGGAATAGGGCGAACTTCCCTAGCTGTGCCGCAACCGTATAGTCGGAAAACTAACAATTAATTTAGATCTCTCGAGCAAGAAAATATGTCTATTGATCGAAATGTACAAACTGTTTCTAATTACAACTTCACTGGTCTTTCAGAAGCAACAATCGTTGGAAATTTAACCACAGTTTTTAAAGAATCGCATAGAATTCCAGATGAATGGAAATTTTCAATTCGAGATCAAGGGTTATTCGATATCGAAAGAGATGGATATGTCCATGACATCGTCAAAGAGTTTCCTCACCCAAATTTATATCTACGAGATCTTGAAGATGGAATTATAGAAGCGATGGACGTATGGGCATTATCTGACCAAGAAGGCTATTTGATTTGGATAAGTCCATCATTTGCTGGCCATTATCCATGCCACAAAATTGAAATAATATACAAAGAACCAAATTTGAGAGAAACTTCAAATATCGTCATATTGTTTGACGGCAACCAAGATATATGCATGAACATCGCAAGGAAAATTTTTTCAGATCTAGCTGAAGTTAATAATATAGAGGATTTAAGAAATTCAATAATAATTAAGCCTGACTTAGATATTGATAGAATTATAGAAATAGTTGGGCCATACACACACACAGAACAAGTAAAGTCAGATAATCCTGAAGAAGATATTAAACGTATAGCTAAACTTGCAAAAGGTGGCATGAGCCAAACGTTGATTGCATACGAAATGGATAGAGTTGGAATAATGGGCAGTCGTTTATTTAGCTGTCCAGGAGGACTTCTAAATGTGTTGTCTCAAAAAAGTAATGTGTTAGAAGCAAAATATGTTAAGAACTGTGGAAAGTGTGGAAAAGTAATAGAAAAATATATTTGCAAAGGATATCAATGTGAATGTGGAGGTGTTTACGAAGGATGTTAGTGAAGTTCATATTTACTTAACAACTTTTTATTTCCTGCAATTTGGTATTGTAAAAGTTCTTGATACAAACCTTTTTTCTTAGCCAGTTTTTGTGGGGTATCATCCCCTACAATTGTTCCGTTATCCAAAACTATAATTCTATCTGCATTCTGAATTGTTGAAAATCTATGAGCAATAATTATTGTTAATCTGTTTTTAAATAGTTTTTCCAAAGCTTCTTGAACTAAGTGTTCAGACCTAGAATCTAGACTACTTGTGGCTTCATCAAGTATTAAAATGGGCTTGTCTTGTAATATTGCCCTAGCAATCTGTATTCTTTGTTTTTGACCTCCTGAAAGTTTCACTCCTCTTTCTCCTATTTGTTCGTCTAGTCCACTCCTAAACTTTTCCACAAACTCATAAGCATTGGCCTTTTTAAGTACATCAATTATTCGTTTATCTGATATATTTTCTAAACCATAGGCGACATTGTCTCTGATGTTAGATGAAAAGAGTTCTGTATCTTGGAACACAAGTGCCATATGGCTTCTGACCCAAGCGTGTGAGCTCTTGGTATACTTTTTACCAGAGAGAACCAAATCTCCTTTTGTTGGTTCATATAACTTTAAAATTAAGTTAATGAGAGTTGTTTTTCCGGCTCCCGAATGCCCAACTAATGCGACCGTTTCATCTGATTTTAAATCAAGGTTTATATTATTTAGAACTTCACTTTCGTCTTGATATGAGAAACTAACATTTTTTAAAGTCACTTCTGGCTTTTTAGTTAAAGCGGAAAGTGCTCTACCTTCATATTTCTCAGTTGATTTAAGGCTCAATAGTTCAAAGAAAGTTTTGCTATCTGTTTCTGCCCTTTGAACTTGTTCTAATATATAACTCATTGCAAAAAGTGGCCATCTGAGCTGATTTAATAGTTGAATAATTAAAACCATTTCGCCTAAAGATAAATCGCCATAGAATGTTCTTTTAAAGATTAAGTAAAGAATAATAACAAGTACTACTTCTAGTCCAAACTCGCGGATAAAATTTAGGATATGATATCCAGTTGACTGTTTGTCATATAGCTTATTAATTATCCCATTATTAGTTGATATATACTCCCACTCTTGCCTTTGGGTGTTATAAGTTTTAACCAAACGAATGTTATTAATTACCTCCTGAATTCGACCCCTCACGCCATCTTCGTATACATTTTTTTCGACCTGAATTTTTCCCCATCTTTTTGTTGAATAGGCGGTAATAAAAATGTAAACTGGAAAAACAGAAAGAGCCAAAAGTCCAATTGTTGGATCAAAATATGAAAGGACAGAAACACCAAAAATGGTTTGTAAAAGAGCTGGAATTATAAAATTAGTGGCACTATTTATAAAATCTCTGATTGAATTTATTCCCCTATTAAGCTGATTTACAATTTTTCCTGATATCTCACCATCAAAGTAACTTTGTGGAAGTGTGAATATTTTTTTATAAAAAATCTCTGTTAAAAATCTGCCTAAACGGGATGCAATAAAATCTCCAATTCGCTGGTTTACAGAGTTTAAAATAGCAACCGATAGGTTAATTATTAAAATCAGTACGAAAAGCATTGTGACTGTTTCATAATTTCCTGACTTATTTGCAATTTGAGCTGAAAGCTCATCAATTACATATTTTAGGGTTACGGGTGAAGCCTGCTGTAAAACAGCCTGGATGGTAATTAGAACACAAGCTCCCAAAATCCACTTATGTTGTGGTTTACTGATCCGGAAGATCGTAAATATATTTTTCATTATTTACTTTTAAATTTTTTAGGATTTATACAAGCGTCACTTTCTTTTGGATATATAAACTTTGGAATTTCTAAAACACTACGTTGCCACCAATTAAGACAATTTCTTGTAAAACCAATTTCAATTGGTTTTACAAGATGCCACCTTGTTTGTTTTCCTTTTTTATCAACGCTTCCACCACCAACACCTGCAACTAGCTGATGACCGTGTACACAATTAGAGCATCTCATGTCTTGGGTAGTTACTACAGCAAGACTAATTCTATCTGTCATTTTGCAATTATATCTTACTTGAAGTTTTTAGGCACTGGCTAATATAAATTAGCCAAATCTTACTTCTAATTTCTTGTTAAGTGCGTATGCAATAGACATTAAGGTATTAATTGTAGGATTATAACTTCCAGATTCTATTTTGGTAATTGTGGTTCTAGGTAAATTGGCTTTTTCGGCTAATTGTTTTTGCGAAAAACCTATTCTTTTTCTTTGATCTTTTAAACTAACTAAAACATCATAGTATTTGATTTCTGCATCAACAATTTTCTTTTGTTTGGCATTAAAATCATCAAATACACTTTCAGCAGAAACTGTATTTTTTTTAATTATTTCTTTTAATTTTGTTTTATTTTTCATATTATTTTATACCTATTCAATCTATCTTTAGCTTTTTTAATTTCTTTTAAAGGTGTCTGTTGTGTTTTCTTTTGAAATGCCGAGAGAATAATAATATATTCTCCGATCAAGTAGGCGTATAACAATCTATATTGCCCTTCGCTTACAATTCTAATTTCAAATAAATATTTATCAATCTTTTTACTAAAAGGTTCTATTAACTTACCATCCCGGGCCAAAATGTCGATAATTGCCTTTATTTTAGCTTGGACGACACTCCCAAATTTTTTAAACTCTTTTTCTGCTCTTTTATCAAAACGTATTACCTTTTTCATTCTATATTGTTCCTTATAAAGAACCTTTTGTCAAGTATTTGTATAAGTTAAGGACATATGCGACATTTGACCTTCAGAAATAAAGTATTGTAGTGGTGACATTTTGTTTAAGGAGTGGTGGGGTCTTTGGGAATTATAATAAATATTAAATTCTGTTAGTTTTTCTCCAAAGACCCCTTTGTTGTGGATTGTGTCTAGATATGGATCAATAATATCATTTTGTAATGTTCTGTTGTATCTTTCAATGAAACTATCTATTTTGGGACAATGTGGATATGTAAAGTAATGTGGTATGTTGTCAGTTTTTAGTTGTTGGTCAAAAGTACCTAGATTTTCTTTTCCAATTCTAAAATATGTTTCTCTTTGGTTTTTAATAAACTCCACAATTTCAATCCTAGTTCTAGGTGTCCTAATATTAATTGGTCTTGTAGAATTTGGAGTAAGAGAAGCTAAACTACCTTTTGATGTTTTAAGCCTTTGTTTCCACCTTGAGATTACTTTTCTGTCTGCACCAAAAGCCTCCTTGCAGGCTTTTTCTCCATGTGCCATATAGAAATTAATTATTTTTAATCTTTGTTTTGCAACTTCATCAATATCAAACCTTCTTAAAGATTCAATCATTTTAATCACCAACTTTCCACCTTTGATTTTACTAAATATGAAGTGGGCTTTGGCGTAGTGATCCATATTGTATACGTTTACCTAATGTCGCATATGTATCTTAACTTACACACATATCAGTCCACAGTTGGACTGGTGAAATTGCAGATAATTATTAAATCTAGTTCAATTTATATGTATTTTGATATATAATCGGAATGTTCTTTGAACATTATAATCCTCGGTAGCTCAATGGTAGAGCAGATTCCTGTTAAGAATAAGGTTGCACGTTCGAATCGTGCCCGAGGAGCCAAGAATTTATTCAACCTATTGTTTTCTTTTATTTTTAATAATATAATTTTTACATGCCGATACCAATACCAATACAGCACAAAAATCCCACTGCGGATCAGTTGATTAAGACTGATAAAGAGAAGGAGAAAACTCAACCTATAATTAATAGTGAGGGTAAGGATCCAATTAGTCAATAAAAATTAAATGATGAGTTAATTGAATCTACCTTTACTAGAGAAATTTCTAAAAAGTAATATTATTTTCTTCAATTATTTTAAATAATATTTTTTAACTAATATTCCATCAAATTCTTTTTCCTCAACAAGCTTCCCTATTTTTGTTGCCCAGTCAATTGCTTTTTGTTTATGTATCTCAGGAATTCTTGATGTTTGATCAATTATTAAATAAAAAACTTTTTCTTTTCCATCAGATTTAGGTAGCGTGTCATATGGTGGAATTTGATCCCCTCCTGCAAAACTTGGCAAATAACCATATTTTGATTTTGCATACCAATCATAGTTGTAAGCCCAAACAGAATTTATATAAAGTGGATTTGTTACAGTATTAATTGCAAATTTTTCACCCTTAGAACTTTTATAGGTGTAGTCAATTACCAAAAGTTGTTTTGATAAAAATGCAGACTTGTCTGGTTCTAATAGCATTTTATTACCATTTTTAAATTCCCTAACTGCCATTAAATTTAATGTAATTACCAAAACAAACAGAGGAATTAATAGAAATTTTGATTTTACTTTTGTTAATAGATATGCAGTAATAATAATTTCTGAAGCAGGTCTTCCTATTAAGAACCACGGAGCATTATGTATTCCCAACAGAAGCATTAAAAGTGGAGACAAAAACCAAAGTATTAAAAACAAGTTTCTTTTTAGGTTTTCTCTTTTTTTGTATACTTCGTACAACAAAAATATAATTGCAAATATTCCTAAATATAAACCGATAGATTTATAATCTGGGAAAATATCAAAACGAAACGCATCAGATTTTAAGAAATCTAGTTTTTGTGTATTTCCACCTACCAATTCACCTGCAGTGAACATACTTTTAATTCCTGCAAAACCAAATTTAATTTCAGTTAAAATCATTGTAGAAAGTGTTAGAGCCAAAACTCCAACAGAAAGTAAAATGTTTTTTAATGTTGGCAATTTTGGCCTTAAAATAAACCAGGCAATTATTCCAGCTAGTATTAAATATAGAAAAAATAATTCAAATTGAATGGATAATCCAAGAGCTAAAAATGTTAAAGGTAATCCCCAATTACGTCCCTCATAATATTCCCATATTCCAAAAAAGAACAGTGGAACTGTAAATAAAGTTACTGTGGGATTACTCAACCAACTTGAAAACGAAACATAATAAAAAGAGGTGGCTATTAATATACTTGCAATGTACCCATTTTTTTTGTTTTTAAAGAGTGAACTCGCAAGTAGATAGACAATTACTACCGTTAAGGCATTAAAAATGCTGTTTAAAATAGCCATTCCAACAGGGCTTTTGCCAAAAAATAAAACTGCTGTTGCTAAATAATACAAATAAGCCACTCCATGATGAAGATTGGGATTATTTCCTGCAGTTGGTCCAATTATTCTAAGGTTACCTGATAAAATTTTCCCTGCATCAAAAAAATCTCTTGACTGATCAAAACCAATTATAATATTGGCTGGCCAAAAACTGTATATCCTGATAGCAAACGCTGTTAGAAAAATTAATAGCAAACAAAAATAAGTTGATTTTTTAACCATAATCAAATTGTAACAAATCTTGATATAATTTAATAAACGTAATGAACAAACTAATTTTACTTATCTTGATAGCTTCAGCTGTCGTAAGATTGGTTACTCTAGACAAATTAATGGTTTTTACGCCCGATGAATCATATATTCTTTATATCGTTCAAACAATTGTTAAGGATTTCCATATTATTTGGATTGGAGTAAACGCTCTAGGTTTTGATTTTTATATGGGCCCAGGATGGATTTATTTTTTATATCCATTTGTAGCTATTTTTAAAAATCAACCAATCGTAGCCGGAGTAATTTCAAGCTTAATCGGTGTTGTCACTGTTTGGGTAGTTTACTGGTTTGGTAAAAAACTATACAATAAAAAAGTAGGTTTATTAGCCTCATTATTTTACGGCTTATCTTCATTAATAATTTACTATGATCAACAGCCATATCCCAGTGCTGTGCCCCTTCTTTCATTACTTATGGCAATTAGTCTTTGTATGACCAAAGAATCTAAAAAATGGCTTTATCTTTTTGCTTTTTGCTATGGTTTGGTATTTCACTTACATCTTTCTCTTGTTTTACTTATATTTGCAGGCATATATTGGGTTTTGTCACATAAAATTCTGGACAAAAAAACTATTCTTGTCTCAACAATTATCTTTTTAATTACAATCTCTCCTTTAATTGTTTTTGATTATTTCCATAAAGGAAGCAATCTCACAGCCCCCATAAGAGTTATTGAATCAATACGTAAAAATAATTCAAAGTTTGATGTTTCCAAAAAATTAGGCTCAATAACTCAAGCATTAAGCAGAGTTTGGTATTTAGATTTGGGAAAAAGTAATACTGATGAAATTTTGTATCCTTGTAACACAAGTTCTGAGGCCAAAACTACGGAATCAAAATGGCCTTTGGTATTAATTAGTCTATTTATTTTAGCATCTTTCTTTTTCAAAAAGGATTTATTTACGGATGAGAAAAAGAAATTTCTATTTATCTTTTCGCTTATGTTTATAGTTCCTTACTTAACTATTAGTTCTATTAACTCTGTTGAATATTACCTTTTGGGATTTTTTCCGATATTTTTCATAATTTCAGCAAAAGTAATAGCCTCACTCAAAAAACCATTGATTTATTTAGCTTTCTTTTTAATTGGACTATTTTTAATTCATAACATTTACACAGTTTTTGTTGCAAATGAGGATTACGGACTTCATACAAAAAGGATTTTAATCAAAAAAGTAATGGAAGTTATTAATGATAATCCATATGAACTTTCTGAAGAAGGCGGTTTTTGCCAAGGCGCTGCTGGATGGAGATATCTTTATATGTCCTATGCCAGAATACCTGTAAGAAGTTCGGAAGATAGATCATTTGCTTGGCTATGGCCAGATGAAGTTTCAAACATAAAACCTAAATATTCAATTGTAATAGAAGATAAAAGAGTACCAAAACAAAAACACGTTGGATACAAAACTAAAATTACTGAAGGTGGTTTTAATGCTTATATTTACGAGGATTAATTTTTGTATCCAACCAAAAAAATATAATGTAAAGTTGTATTACAATCGCCCATTTCGCAACCTGATGCCACCTACCAACAATTTGTGATTTACCTACTCTTTTGGAATAAGTTATGGGGATTTCTACAAATTTAATCCCCAACGCAACTGTTAGAAGTGTTAATTCTGTGTTAAAAAGTGCAGTTTTTTGATTTCGCCAAAGTGGTTTTATTTTATTTAGTGCAGAACGTTTGAAAAATTTATAGGCGCAACCAACATCTGTCAAAGCAACACTATTAAAAAGAACCTCAATTGTTTTGGCTTCAATAACATTGGCAAATTTTCTAAAAATTCCCATACCCTCACCTGACAATGCACCAATTTGACTTGTTCGAGTGCCTATTACCACATCAAAATCGCGAGAATATATCAAAAAACGTTCTATGTCTGAAGCTTTAAATGTCCCATCTGGTTCGCAAACAATAATATAATCGCCGGTTGCCGAAAGTATTGCTTTTTGAAATGCGTAACCATAACCTTGATGGGTTTCATGAAAAAGTTTTGCTTTTGTCTTTTTGACTTCATCATTTGTACCAATTTCGGCATTATTGTTGACGACAACTACTTCATCAACAAATCCTGTTTTTAAAAAGTCGTCTATGGCTTTTCTAATGGATTTCTTTTCTTTGTATGTGGCAAAAACAACTGATACTGACTTTCCTTCGTACATTTGAAGATTATTATATTACTTTTTAACTACTTTGGTCTTTTTGATCTTTGGAGTTTTTGGGAGTTTTACCTCTTCAATAACTACTTCTTCTACTTTAGGTGTCAAAAGTTCAATTATTTTGTCTAATTTTGCTCCCAAAACCTCAAGTTGAGCACTATTATCTACTTTTGGAACAAATGGCTTGCTGTCAAAATTAGATCTGTTTCTCTCTGGACGTGCGTCGTTTCTGGGACTTATTCTATCAAAACATTCACTACAATATACAGGTTTGCCATTTGTGGGTTTAAATGGAACTTCACATTCTTTTCCACAAGAAGAACAAACTGTTTTAAACATCTCTCTTGGACCGTCATTTCTTCCTCCACTAAAACCTCTACCACCACCTCTATTGTCTCTACCCGATCTGTTATTACTGTCTCTGTTAAAATATCCCATAAGTCATCTTAACACAGTTTCTTTTGAAATGCTTGCCATCTTTCAAATTGTCTTTGAGTTTGATGCATCGAACCTGTGCATTTTTTACCTCCACATTTACAAATGTGATTACAGGGATTACAAATTTTATCTTTTGGAGGTAGTAGATATGAAATAGTTAATTCTTCCTCCACTTTAATATCACGAAGTGCGAAGAAATAAACATGATCATCATGGTTCATTATCCAACAATTTGGCTCGCATGAATGATTAATCAAATAGATATCAATTTTTGTTAAATCTGGATAGATAGCATATTCATCATTTAAAAACATTAAATAAAGTCCATATTTATCTTTTTCCAAGTCATATTTTTCTATTTCAACTTTTTCTCCTGCATATTCCCCAATTATTGTCTTTGCTTTTATAATCTTTTCAGCAAATACTCCCCTGCCTTTACCCTTAGTATTTTTAATTTTGTAGTAACTGTTATCAATTAGAAACATGAATGTATTGTATACTTTTATTAATATATGAAAATTAAATTTCTTGGTGCGGCTGGTACTGTTACAGGGTCTTCTTATATTTTAACTTCAGGCGGTGGAACCTCTATTTTAATTGATCTGGGTATGTTTCAAGGCCCTGCTGAAATTAACAAATTAAATTATTTACCTTATGACTATGATGTCTCGTTGCTTTCGGGAGCTATTTTAACTCATGCCCATCTTGATCACTGTGGAAGATCACCCATTTTAATGACTAAGGGGTTTAAAGGAAATATTTATATGACACCCCCTACTCGTGATCTAACTGAATTATCACTTCTTGATAGTGCAAAAATTGCAAAGGAGGACAAATCCCAAATCCTTTACACAACTTCGGATGTTTTAGCGCTTGTTAAACAATTTGTAACTGTTGAATATCACAAAGAAATACATATTGGGGACTTTATCGTAGTATTACGGGACGCCGGACACATACTTGGGTCTGCGTCACTTGAAATTATTGACAAAAACTCAAACTCTGAAATTCATAAGATCATTTTTAGCGCAGATATTGGTAATTACCCAGCATATTTAGAAGATGCTACTGAATTTATTAAATCAGGAGACGCTGTAGTTATTGAAACTACATATGGTGACAGGCTACACCTTGTAGAAAGTCCTGTAGAGGCATTACAGTCAGAAATAAACGCTGTAGAAATTAATGGTGGAACACTTTTAATCCCCTCTTTTTCTTTAGACCGTGCACAGGAATTAATGCATATGATTATGCACCTAAAAAAAGAAGGCAAAGTACAAAATGAAACACCTGTAATACTTGATAGTCCAATGGCTGAAAAAGCAACTAAAATTTATGTTGACTATCCAAAATATTTTAATCCACACATTGAGGCAGAGTACAAACTCGGAGAGATGTTTGATTTTCCTGGACTTGAAGTAACTAAAGATTGGAGACAAAGTCAAGCGATTCATGCTAGACCGGAAGCAAAAGTTATCATCGCGGGTGCAGGAATGATGACCGGAGGAAGAATAGTTGGACATGCTATACATTATTTACCCATGGCTTCTACTCGTTTAATGATTGTTGGTTATCAGGGAGAAGGTTCACTCGGACGCGAACTATTAAACGGAAAGACTGAAGTAATTATCAAAGGACAAAAAGTTTTGGTTAATGCCTCAGTTCACGACACACAAGGTTTAAGTTCACATGCAGACCAAGGTCAACTTATGGAATGGCTTAAAGCAATTAAAGGTGTTAAAATGATAATATTAACTCACGGTGACGACCACTCAAGAATTGGATTTAAAGAAAAAGTTGAGTCAGAATTAGGCATAACAGACATAAACTTACCTGAACTTGGGGATGAGATTCAGTTTTAGACTATGAAATTACTTTGTAATCAAAAATAAAAACTCCCTGTTTTTACCTTTCTCACCCACTATTGGTGATTCAATTCTGTTAATCACTTTGCCTCCAACTGCAATAATATCATTTTTAATTTTTTCTAAGATTTCATTTACAAACTCATCTTTTAATCTGCCTTTTTCAAGATATTCTCGAGGTGCTTCATAGTGTGGTTTAATTAAGGAGATTATTTTTCCGTCCGCTTTTAAATTATTTAGTGCGTTTGGAATTGTTAATATTTGCTTAGTCCATGCAGTATCAATTGTGATTAAGTCTACTTTCTCAGGCAACTTTACATGCATTGCGTTTGTTCTTTCCATTACAACTACTTTTGGATTTTTGCGAAGTAACCATGCAAGTTCACCATATGATGTGTCAATTGAATATATTTTTCCAGCGCCGTTTTGCAGTAAACAATCTACAAAACCTCCAGTCGATGATCCAAAATCAGCAACAATTAAATTAGACACATCAAAGTTAAATTGCTCCAATGCAAATTGTAATTTTTCACCAGCTCTAGATACAAAACTTTTCATATCTGATATTATATAACTTAGTATGATAAAGAGTTTCACTGTTTTATTATTCTTTGTACTATGTACTATGTACTATGTACTGCCTATCTTTGCCCAAGATTTTACATTTACTAAAGCCAGAACAGATTATGTTTTTACAGAAGATAATTATAAAAATGATCTTTTTGATTTTAATCTTAAAAAAGCTTCATATTTTAAAAATCCAACGTTATCAAACAAGGAATTATTAAGAACAGCAACATATAAATTTATTGGAACAAGAAATAGTTATATAAAAAACTATTTAACCATGTTACGGATTAAAACATTAGAGTCTACAGGTATTGACCAATCTAAAAAGGAGGAGGTTTATACAAAAGTTGATCCTGAGGTTACATGGTATGATTTAAGAAAAAATAGTTATAATCCTGCAGATACTTTGGAGGACTTGATATCAAAATCGCATGATGAAGACTTACGACTTAAATCAACCTCTCTACCAATCATATATTTTAGCTTAACTCACATTAGCCTTGGTGAGGTCAAAAACTTAAGACTTAAACATATTAAATTGTATGACAACCTTAAAAAGGAATCTGCTGAGTTAATTAAGTTAGGAAGAGCAGATTCAGGTTTATTTGACAGATGGTTTAGAGATATTGACCAAGAATTAAGTAACATAATAACAATTGAATCAAAAACCCTCCAAGAGATAGACAAAATATTTGGTGATGATGAATACAAAAGAGATGGTGGTTACAAAAATGCAATTGAAGAATTAGATCCTGCCAAACTTGGATTATTAAAATTAAACGAATTCATAAAAGAGCTGGAAAATGTAATTGCAAACAAAAGATAGTTAAAAATTAAAAAAGATGAAAAAAAAAATTATCACAGTTTTACAATCAGCTAAAAACTTTATTGTTCCAAAATTAGTAATTTTAGACTCAAAAATAACAACGCTAATACCAAATCCTAGATTTAAAAAAATCTTATATATCTGTGTTGGGTCACTTTTTGGATTTGTGTTTTTAATTATAATTATAGGAATAATACTTTCACCATTTAGAAAAAATGATACTTCAACTGGATTAATCCTTAATAAACCAAATATAGTTACGTCTTCATCGATTCCTCAAGCTGAATTATCAGATGTACAGAAAGAAATATTAAATCTTGAAACACAGATTAAGGAATTGAGGTTTCCAGAAAGCATATTAAATATTCCTGTTATTGAAAAAGATCTTACTATTTAATCCAAATAATCCTGCAACTTCTTTCTTCTTGATGGATGCTTCAACTTTCTTAGGGCCTTTGCTTCAATTTGCCTTATTCTCTCTCTTGTAACACCAAATACTTTGCCCACTTCTTCTAATGTCATTTGTTTTGTTCCTTCAAGTCCAAACCTAAGTTTTAATACTTTTGCTTCTCTTTCGGTAAGTGTTCCCAATACTTCATCTAAATGATCTTTTAGAAGTTGTTTGCTGGCTTGATCAACTGGAGAGAGTTGTGACTCATCAGGTATAAAATCTCCCAAAATACTTTCCTGATCCTCACCTACAGGAGCTTCAAGAGAAGTTGTTTCTTGGGCAATTTTAAATATTTCACGGACTCGGTCTGCTGTAAGTTCAACCTCTGCCCCAATTTCTTCTGGTGTTGGCTCTCTACCCAACTCTTGCATTAGTCTTCTACTAATTCTGTAAAGCTTATTGATGGTTTCAACCATATGAACAGGAATTCTAATTGTTCTTGCTTGGTCAGCAATTGCTCTTGTTATTGCTTGTCTAATCCACCATGTTGCATATGTTGAGAATTTAAATCCTTTTCTCCAATCATATTTTTCTACGGCTCTTATTAAACCTTGATTACCTTCTTGAATTAAATCAAGAAGTGAAAGACCTCTTCCTATATATTTCTTAGCTATTGAAACGACCAAACGAAGATTACTTTCTGTTAGTTTATCTTTTGCTCTTTTGTCTGCTTTTTCATAGCGTTTAGCATACTCAATCTCTTCCTCAGCATTTAAAAGAGTGACCCTTCCAATTTCTCTCAAATATTGTCTTACAGGATCAGTCGACTCAATTCCCTCAAGACGAGTTAACATTTCAATTTCTTTATCTAATTTATCTTTTGAAGTTTCTCCTAGTTCTCCATCTTCTGAAGTTACAGATTCAAAAACATCAATTCCTTCTGAAAGTAATTGATCATATAAATCATCAAGTTCATTAATCCTATTTTCAGCATCTGGAAATATTTCTAAAATTTCTTCTTGAGTTAAAAAGCCTTGATCTCTGGCCTTTTTAATAATTTCAATTACCTGTTTACGGATCATGACATGTATTATACCTAAATATAGGCTTTTCTTAAAGGGCGGAAAGTTTTTTGCTTAATTCACTAAATTCTTTTAATAAGCTTTCATCATCGTTAGTTTTTATTTTTTCTCCTAATACTTCCAATTTTTGTTTTGTAACTAAAATTGTTAATTCTTTAATTATATTTTTGGTGTCTTCTTCATCAGAGTTCGCTAGAATTATTTCAGCGTATCCTTCCTCTAATTCCTTAGGTAGTGGGAACTTATTATTTGAAAGATATTTAATAACTTTATTTATAAACTTAGAACTAATTAAATCTTCCGGGATCAAACTAACATCGTTAATTGAGTTAATTAATAATTTTTCTTCAAGTAATTCTCTTCTAGATTTACCACGAAGTGGCAAGCTCTGCTTTAACGAAGTCAAGCTTTGCTTATCTTTTAAATCTTTTTCTGTTTGATCTGTCTTTTTTACCTTTTCCACCTCACTAATTACGGCTTCAGTTGGTACTGAAAGTTTTCTTGCTACCATTTCAACATAAAAAGACTGAACAATTTTATCTTGAATAAGACGAAGAAGTGGAATTATTTCTTTACTTATTGAAGCTTTACCGTTTCCAGTCCCCGAATCGTGTTTATTAAAAATTTGATTTACTAAAAACTCCCAGATATCGATTGCATTTTCTATTGCTTTTTTATATGCTTCTGGATCAGATCTTGCTATCTCATCAGGATCTTTATAACCAACAAGATGTGCTACTTTTACCTCAAATCCCATATTAACAGCCATGACAGAACCCCTTTTTGCCGCTTCATCACCCGCAAAGTCAGAGTCCAAACAAAGAACTATTTTCTGACAGAATCTACCGATTAATCTTAATTGATCTTCAGTTAAAGCTGATCCTTTAATGGCAATTACATTTTTTACACCTGCTTGGTATGAAGAAATCATATCAAGTTCGCCTTCAACAATTACTGCAAAACCTTTTTCTCTAATTTCTGATTTTGTGACATTCAATCCATACAATACTTTTGATTTGTGATATGCAGGGGTATCTGGAGAATTGATGTATTTGGCAATATCCTGTTTTATCCAAGGCAAAATTCTACCTGCAAAACCAATACAATTATCTCTGTGATCAAAAAGTGGAAAGATTACACGTCCTCTGAATCTATCAATTCCCCGGCCAACTAAATTACCAGTTTTTAAAACATCTTGTAATTTAAACTTCTTTTTCGTTATTAAATAATTTTTTAGAGCTTCAAAATCTTCTGGAGAATAGCCCAACTTAAAAGTCTTAATTGATTCGTCATCCAATCCTCTATCTTTTTTTAGATATTCTAAAACTTTTTTACCCTGTGGATGGTCATTTAATGCATAATCGTAAAAATTAAGAGCACTTTTGTTTATTTCAATTATTTTTTCTCGTTCGCTTGTTTCTGTCTGTTTTGCAAACACTAATTCAACCCCTGCTTTTTCTGCCAAATATTTTAATGCCTCATAAAACTCCATTCCTTCATGCTCTTCAAGAAAAGTGAAGCAGTCGCCTGACTTTCCGCATCCAAAGCACTTATACATCTGAAGTTCAGGAGTTATCATGAATGATGGAGTTTTCTCACCATGGAACGGACAATTGGCTTTGTAATTTCTACCTGCTTTTTTAACTTCTATATACTCAGAAATTAATGAAACTATATCTGTTTTATTTTTTACTTCCTCAATTTGATTATTACTCATTAGCCTGATTATACACTTAGATAAAGTTTTGCGGAGAAGGAGAGATTCGAACTCTCGATAACCTTACGGCTATACCCGCTTTCCAAGCGAGCGCACTAGACCAACTATGCGACTTCTCCATGTCGATTTTTCAAAACTAGTGATAGTATATCAGGCTGAAGCTACTTTTTCTTTTTTTTCTTTTCCCATTCTTTAATCATTGAATTTGCAGTTTTTATCATATCTTTCTCTCTTTTTAATTTTATTTTTTTGGATGCGGTTGCATAATCATACCAAGAAATATCTCCAACTCCTGAAATTTCAATTCCAGCCTTAAAAAGTAAAAGGTAATAAATATATTTAAAAGTAACCGGTTTGTTGTTTAACATGCCAGTACCAGTTGCTCTCCCCACTTCATCTAAAACTCTGGTATTCATATTTCCTTGCTCTGATGTGTATCTAATAACTGATCTTACTGAAGATTCGCCACGTCTAACAGTTGACTTTAAAATTTCAAATTCACCATCATTGTTTTTAGTAAGCATGAAGAAATTTTTCCCTTTTCCCTCTTTGAAGATTACTGCTCCACCAACCAACATCTCACCTTTTTCATTTTTCATATGTGTATTTTAACACACTTTTCCTGTTTGCGGTGTCTGTTTGAAAATATCCGAACGGAACTGGCTG
>AMFJ01021653.1_pt1 | contig 71115 bp, 62 predicted proteins | sample 427208 | NCBI WGS metagenome assembly AMFJ01 (sample SAMN02954298, study PRJNA114691) | groundwater metagenome | biome: aquatic; feature: subsurface aquifer; material: sediment; isolation source: subsurface aquifer sediment | place: USA: Rifle, CO | collected 2008-08 | reverse complement strand
TTTGATTTGATACATCAACAATAGAAAAAGTTGTTGTTAGCTGAGGAACTGTAGTTGGAATGAGTGGGAGTGTTGTTAATGTAATTAATTGAGTCTGTGGAACCATCAGTGGTCAAACTCTTCTAGATAGTTCTACGATAACTTGATTAGATGCTTGTAATACTGGATCTTTATCTGGTACAGTTTTATGAACTTGACCTTGGACATGGACATGTGCTGGTTCAAATTGATGAAATAATATGAATTGTAGTGCACAGAAAGTAATTACCTTAATATGATCTACAAGTACTACTCCTTGATTAACATGTAAAGATATTTTAGATAAATGATGAAATATATGAGACTGAACTTATTGGATAAAACCAAGTATTAATCCAGCCTTTCAAACTTATTGTGATATGACTACAGACTGAGGTGGCTACTCTCTTATAATTAGTAATTCATCTTTAGATTCTACAAATCCCACATGTTTAAATTGATCTAATGTATCTACTACAATTTGAATTGCTAATAATTCAAGTGATTATTGTGCAATAAATTTAATAACAGGTTATACTAAAGTTTTGGCACAAATAAAAACATCTACAGCTAATTATAAGGCTACATGTAATTCCTCTGATTATAAAACAACTTGTTCTTCACCCATTGCACAGTGAACATACCCGTTTGCACATGTAAGTTTGGTTTATTGATGTGGTTGAGCTCAGTGGAGTCTTCGGACATGACTTGCTTGCTGAAATCAGCCCAATGCATCATGGAATATATCTTGACCGTATTGGCGGAATTGAGAAACTTCATATGGTACTATGCAAACTATATCATTTTTTGTAAGATAATTAATCATTAATCAATATTAAAATATTGATTAATGATTAATTTACTCAAAAATTCCTACTATTATCTCCACCTTCGGTGGAGATAATTTTTGTCTAAATTCCATAAACTAGCACCAAAGTAAAAAAGTGCTAAAAAAGATTTGACTTTTGGAGTTGGCACTATATAATGGGGATGTTAATTTAATTTATAACCAATAAAATTATGTGAAAAATTATATGAATAGACCTTGGTACTACCAATTCTTGTGTGGCATTTATGGAATGATGACAAGCAAAAGTAATACCAAATGCCGAAGGAGGTAGAACTACTCCATCAGTTGTGGCAAATAAAAACTGAGAAACATTAGTGGGAATGTCAGCTAAAAGACAAGCTGTAGTAAACCCTGCTCAGACTATTTATTCTTCAAAAAGATTTATCTGAAGAAAATTTAGTGAAGTTCAAAATGAAATCAAAAATATTCCTTTTAAGGTAGTTGCGTGAGATAATGGAGAGTGTCTTATAGAATTTAATGGAAAAAACGTTAGACCAGAAGAAATTGGAGCAAAAGTACTAGAAAAATTAAAAGAAGATGCAGAGAAATTCCTATGACAAAAAGTAACTGAGGCTGTAATTACAGTGCCAGCATATTTCAATGATGATGAAAGACAGGCTACAATTAATGCCTGAAAAATTGCAGGACTGGATGTTAAGCGTATTATAAATGAGCCAACTGCAGCAGCACTTTCTTATTGACTTGATAAGAAAAAAGAAGAGAAAATTGCAGTTTATGACTTCTGAGGAGGTACATTTGATATATCAATTCTTGAAATAGGAGCTGAGTGAACTTTTGAAGTACTAGCTACAAATTGAGATACTCACCTTGGTTGAGATGATTTTGACCAAAGATTATTCGAATATATTGTGGACGAATTTAAAAGAGAACAATGAGTAGATCTTCGTAAGGATCCTATGGCAGTTCAAAGAATTAAGGATGAAGCTGAAAAAGCAAAAAAAGAGCTATCAGCAACTACTGAGACTGAGATTAATTTGCCATATATTACGGTTGACACTTCAGGACCTAAGAATTTATTTCTAAAAATTACTCGTGCAAAATTCGAAGAATTAATCTATGATTTAGTAGAGAAATCTATCGAACCATGCAAGAAAGTATTAAAAGACTCAGGACTTCAGGCTTCTCAAATTGATGAAATAATTTTAGTTTGAGGTTCGACTAGAGTGCCTTTAGTTCTTAAAAAAGTAGAAGATTTCTTCGGTAAAAAATCAAATTCTTCAGTTAATCCAGATGAAGCAGTAGCGCTTTGAGCTGCTATTCAAGCCGGAATTATTACTGGAGATGTTAAAGATGTATTACTACTTGATGTTACTCCATTATCACTTGGTATTGAGACTCTTTGATGAGTGATGACAAGAATGATTGAGAGAAACACTACAATTCCATCAAGCAAATCTCAAGTATATTCTACCGCTCAAGACAATCAAGATAGCGTAGAAATTCACGTACTTCAATGAGAAAGAGAAATGGCAGCGGACAATAAATCTCTTGGAAGATTCGTACTTTCTGGAATTGTCGGAGCTCCTAGATGAGTACCACAAATCGAAGTTACTTTTGACATTGACGCATCTGGAATTCTCCATGTAACAGCAAAAGACAAATGAAGCTGAAAAGAACAAAAAATTACAATTCAAGGATCAACCGGAATGGATAGTGGTGAAGTAGATAAACTAGTAAAAGAAGCCGAAGCAAATCGCGAAGCTGACAAGAAAAGAAAAGAATCTATAGAATCTCGCAATATGGCAGATAGTGCCATATATCAAGCCGAGAAAACCCTAAAAGATAATGAGTGAAAATTTGACACAAAACTCGGAGACGAAGCAAAAGAGAAAATAGAATCCCTTAAAAAAGTCCTAGAAAATCTCGATGCCTCAAAAGAGGAAATAGATACCCAAGCCAGCGCCCTCCAAGAAATCATGATGAAAATCTGACAAGAAATCTACTCAAAATGACAAACTGAAACACCAAAAGAAGAAGATGATGGAGTTAAGGTAAAAGACAACAACGAGAAGAAAGAAGATGAAAATACTGTGGAAGGGGAAGTGGAGTAAGAATATATTTATTAAAATTAGGGGGTACTCATAAAGGATACCCCTACATTGAAATATTCAATGTAGGGACAATCCCTTGTGGTTGTCCTATTTTTTTAGATTCCTTATTTAATAATCTGGAGGTAGAGAAAATACTTAAATTTGATTTTTTTAAAAATTTTCTATACTTGAAAAGTATATTAATTTTCAATAAACAATGAAAAAATTATTCAAAAATAATGAGCAATGAATAAATGAAATGTTTAAGTATTTTTGTAATATTTTAACAGAAAAATGACTTGAAAATTTTAAAATTAATCCAGAGGAACCGTCTACAATTTTTCTTGCATGAGCTCCTGGTTCTGGAAAAACTGAATTTATTGAAAGTAGAATTGATAATAGTAAATATGTGATAATTGATGTTGATAAATATAGAAATTTATTTGAATGATATAATTGAATAAATGCGTCTGAATTTCAAGAAAACTCAACTAAGGTTGCAAATAAAATATATAAATTTTGTATGCAAAATAATTTAAATTTAGTTGTAGATTGAACTTTTTGAAATATGAATGTTATAGAACAAAATATATGACAATGTAAAAGAAAAAATAGAGATTTTGGTATAATTCTTATTTACCAAGATCCAGTTTTTTCTTATTTTTATACTAAAAAAAGAGAACTAGATTGAAAAAGAAATGTTCCACAAAATATTTTTATTGAGAAATATTATAACTCTATTTCAAATTCATTTGAAATATTAGAAAAATTTCCAGATATAAGTTTTATAGTGGCTTTTAAAAACTATAAAAAATCAATATTTGATACTAAATCAAGCATTATTAATAAAAATAAATTTGACAAAACATTCAATGTTGATTACAATGAGAAAAATCTACAAATGAAACTTAATAAAATAGATGAACTATTGAGTAATTGAAATTTTTTTATTACTAATATAATGAAATTACTATGACACAAAAAGAAAAATTAAATAGAAATTTAAGAAAAATTGCGAAAGATTGAATAAAGGGATCTTTTGATTTGCAAAAAAAAGTATTTGAAAAGGATAGTAAAACAAAAAGTTTATTTAGTGAAATAAAAAAATTAGCTAGTTTTTAAAGATTTTTTTTGCAAATATTATCAAAAAATTTTCAGGATTATTTTTTATTCCCCTAAATAATTCTCTCAAAATAAAATGTCGTATTGGAGTGTATAATTGTCTTTGTCTATGTTTTTGCAGTCATCTTTTAGTGATGAGATATTATCTATCATTTGGTAATTTTTATCCATAATTAGCTTCTTGGAATTTCAGGTAATACAGTTGTTGTAGATGTGTGAGACATAGTTGAAATATTTGCTTTTCTTTTTGATATTGGCTAAATCAAGAATATAATTTCAGAGAAATGAGCTTCAGATATATTTTTTGTCATCTTTTTTTAGTCAGATATTGTCCCAAATTAGATAAGGCGTTGAATACATTTTAAGAAACTCATCTTTTGTCCATTTCGTCTCATCATCGCTACCCACAAATCCAGTTTCTTTGTATGTGAAATAAGAATCTCACAGGGCTCAGAGATGATCTCAGAAAAATACTACAATTGTTGGCTTGTTTGAGGCTTTGATGTGGTCGATAAGTCTTTGTAATTGCTTGTCGGCATCTTTAATTCACTGTGCATAATTTGTTACAATTTGTTTGCTAGCTTCGGTTAGATTTGATTTTGTAACTTCAATATCTAATTCATTTTTTTTGAATTTCTCCCAATTATAAGGGAAATGATTTTCCATAGAAATTGAGAATATAAATTTTGGTTTGTCGCTTTTTTTATCAAGATTTTCTATAATTCTGTCTGTAAATTCTTTATCTGAAATAAAAGGTCATTTATACCATGCTCCTGCCATATCTTCTTGTCATATAAATTTATCAAATCATAGGAGCGGATAAGTTTTTTCTCTATTAAAAAATGACTTTTCATAAGAATGAATTGCGAGAGTTGAATATCAATTATCTTTTAATTCCCAGACAATACTTGGAATTGGTTTTTTGATGTATTGCTGGTAGGCAATGCTTCAAAATGGTAGATATTTTACAAGATTTCAAGTTAACATTTCATATTCTACCATTGCCGTCTTTCCGCCATAAGTAGGGGATAGAAGAGAGCCATTTGAGAAATCTTTTTTTAAATTATCAAAGTTTTTTAGTGGATTTTCGCTAAATTCTATATTTGGTAGTTTTGAAATATCCCAAAAGGCTTCACTTAGTATAAAAATTATATCTGGTCTAACTTTATTTTCTCATAAATTAGTCGTTTCCTGACTTTTTGAGAGTATATTTTGAATCTCTTGTTTACTATAATTATCTGGTTTTTCAATGAAAATATTTCCTAAATTTGTGTAAAATCAGACCACAAATCAATTATTGTCATAATTATATTTTTGTCTCCAAGAAAGTCATTCTACATTTAATCCTGTGAGTCTTTGAAGCTTTATAACTCTAAAATCTTCTGACGCAAAAATATAATAATTTGATGGTATTAATAGTAAAAGTAGAATAATTCTAATTTTTTTTGATATTTTGGTCTTCCTAAAAACTAGAAAATGAAGAGCAAATATCAGAATTAAAAACAAAAATGAATATATTAGATAAATCTCAGAACCTGGCTTAATAAAACTAAAAAGCTCTTTGCTAGATCCAGCATTTACGAAAATATCGACTGGATAAAATGGCTCTCAAAGAATTAAAACCTTAAAATGATTTATAAGTGAAAATATGAAAAATATAGCTAAATACAATCAAACTCATAGATTTGGTCCGATAATTACAAAAAAGGATGAGAATAAAAGCAGAGTTATAAAGTATGAAAACAAAAAAACAACTGCGTTGTTTTTGATAAAATCAAATACGGTTAGGATACTTCATTTCTGGATAAATTCGAGAAGTAAGGCCAGTAACAATGGAATTAACAAAAAAACCAAAACCTTTCAAAATATAATCACATATTTCCTCCAGTTTCAAGTTGGTATTTTTTTGCCAAGTAACCCCCTTTTTGATATTTTTTCCATTTCTTCAAAAAATTTATATTGTGAGAAATATAATCATTTTTACGAAAAAGACAAATAAATAATTTTTTATAATTTTGATAAGTCTATAGTTATTCATCCAAATTTTGTTCAAAATATTCATCTATATTTGACTATTCATTTCTTCTCGTCTATAATTATATTATCTAAATTTCAATTAGAAATTGGGATTGATAATTCATCTCATACACAGCGTAATGAAATTGAACCACTTCTTGATTTTCTTATATAATATTCCTTATAATTAAAATCAAAGCTTTTTATAACATCCCGCCCAACTATTTCCATGTTATTCGTATCAAATAAAATAGAATCATCATTAAACATTTTTATATATATTCTTCATTTTCTATCATATTTAATTTTTTCTCATTCTTTTTTTTCTCATTCTCTTTCAATATATCCTATAATTGAAGGAATTTCAAAGATTTTCTTTGTATTTAAATTATATAAATAACGTAATCTTATTGAAATTCAACACATTCAATTTCAATAATGTAGTGCTACTATATTTTCCAATCACTCTAAATTTGTTTCTGCAATAAATATTTTTTCAGCATCTTCAATTCATTCTATTTCTTCTAAAGTTCAGTTATTTTTAATAAAAATTTTAACTTCTTCGTCAAGTGTTGTTTTAAATACATTTTCTCAAATTTTTTCGTATATTTTACCTTCTATTTCTGTATAATTAGAATATTTTTTATCTATTAAATTTACTGTAGTGCAATTTATAGTTTCTCATCTTGATAGTGCAAATGAAACTTTATTTTTTACTATTAATTTATGGATCATTACGCTTAGATTTCTGAAACTGATTTTTTCTTTTAAATTCGCGAGTTCCTCAAATGATACATCTTTAAATTTAATTTTATTTAAAACTCAATAATAAGCTTTTTGAAAATCTTTATTTTCTAAAACTCCTTGAAAAAAGGTGATTTCATTATCTAAAATATCTTCTCCTTGAATTATTTTGGTAAAAATAATCATTATTTTAGCTACATCGTCATCTCTAAATTCAAATTCATCAAGAGTTTCCCTTAATGCTAAATACAAAACTCTCTCAGCTACTGGAGATTGTAGTGCTTCAAGTGATGTTTTACAAACTGTTTCTGATGAAAGAATATCATCTTTTTCAACTGAATTTGTCATAATATTTACATATAAAAAATATAAAAACATATTATGTTTATGTATTTTTAAGTAAAAGTCAAGTTTATTTTTGGAGAAAAATATAATTTAGAAATAGGGAAGTAAGATATTGGGATTATATTCAATAAAACATCTTAATACATCAATCTTCATCTTCGATTAAATTTTCACAAAGAGATAATTCTGGACTTCTCCAAATGTAGGATTTGTGTTCGTCTGGATTAATTGTAATTTGTGGTAATTTATCCAATTTTGAGTGAAATATATGATAGATAAAATCATAATTATCATATTTTACATAGACTTTATCAAAATATGAAATATCTAGATTTGTTAATCAGGTTTCCTCAAATATTTCTCTCTCAATTGCTTCTCGGATATCTTCAAATTCTCAGACTTTTCCAGCCGGAACTCAATAAGTATTTGGCTCACTTTTGTGGTCTTGCCTTAATAAAAGCAAAAATTCACCCTGAAATTCGACAAAGCAACTAACTATTTCAAATCTTGGATTAAATATTTCTGGTTTTGTGGTATATATCATTTTAGATTATTTATTAATATTATTTCTTGGTTCTTTATATAAAAGATATGCAATTATAACGCTTAGGCTCGCAAATAATTTTATACCATTACCAATAATTAGAGGTAAACTATTAATTGAAATACCATAAATTAACCATGTTGTACCAAGAATTAAAATTAAAATATAAGTCCATAATGATACATCCTTGGATTGTTTAAGCTTAATAATTTTAATTGTCTGCAATAATGGGTTAAATTCCAATAATGTTGAAGTAATTAGAATTATTTCAAAAAATCATAGTTTCATAAGATTTCATTTAAAGATAATGATTTTTTTCATTATAGAATTTATTAAAATTAATCAACTAATTTTAATTTTTTTAAAAATATTGACAATATTATAAAATTTCGTATATATTAAAAAGTTAATTTTTTATTTTTTATAAATTTATAATATGGAAAACCTTGAATTTAAGTGTTTTACTGAGACTACTTCACTCGCAGAACATTTAGAAATGATGAAAATACACTGAGATTGTGCTGATTTAGTCCAATCTTGTACAAAACAAATATCAGAAATTGTCCTTGAAAGTCCTTTTGATACTCATCTTCATTTGAGAGATTGAGAAATGCTCAAAGCTGTAGCCCCATCTAGTGCTACTACTTTTGCCGGGTGAATTATTATGCCAAATCTAGCTCCAGCAATAGAAACTCTAGAACAAGTTATCTCATACAAATGAAGAATTATGGAGGCTATTGATTGAGAAAATTTTACGCCATATATGACTATTAATTTTAGGTCTGATTATACTAGAGAATTTCTAAAAAAAATTAAACCACACATTATTTGAATTAAAATGTATCCAAAATGACAAACAACAAACTCTGAGGGGTGAGTTGATTGAGCAAATATTGAGGAATATAGAAATACATTAACTTATATGCAAGAGCTTTGAATTCCGCTTCTAGTTCATTGAGAGAGAATTGATGGATGATATAAAATTGATGAACTCGATAAAGAGAGAAAATTCGCTCCAATTTATGAGAAGCTTGCTCAAGAATTTCCAAAACTCAAAATTATTATGGAACATGTTTCTACAAAAGAATGTATTGAATTAATAGACAAATATCCAAATCTTTATGCGACAGTAACACTTCATCATTTACTTCTTATTCATAATGATATTGTATCAATGTGAATTCAACCTCATCATTTTTTTAAACCAATAGCAAAACTCTGGGAAGACAGAAAGGCAATACTTAAATACGTGCTAAGTGGAAATCCGAAAATAATGCTTGGAACTGATTCTGCTCCCCATGAAGTTGGCAAAAAAGAATGCGCTTGTTGATGTGCTTGAGCTTTTACTGCTCCAATTGCACTTCAAGCTTTAATTCAAATATTTGAAAGTTTCTGACAATTAGATAATTTACACAAATTTGCAAGTGAAAATGCTAAGAAAAATTATGAGATAGATTTACCACAAAAAAATGTAAAATTTATTAAAAAAGATTTTGAAGTATCGGATAAAAAGGAACTTCCTTATGATTACTTTATAAATCCAAATGTAAGAAAAGAATTAATTACTCCAGCAAAATTATTTTTATGATGAAAGAAATTAGCATGGGATTTAAAAGGAAAAAATTTACCTTGGACAATATAAAATAATATTTTAAACTTAATATAATTTATATGAAAATCGCACCAGAAATTATTCACACAATTCATTCAGGACTAAATAAAACTTGAATTTTTGATAAAAATATTGAATCTTGGCACCGTATTGCTATGAGAAGAGCCAACTCTATTGAAAAAGTTAATTTTATTTTAGATAGTTTAAGCGAATGTCTTTATTTAGAGGATAAATCTCTAGAAGTTGAAGTTTGAAATATGACTTTCAAAAATCCCGTTTGACTTGCGGCAGGGTTTGCGAAGCAATCTCATTGACTTAAAACATTGGAAGCCTTGTGATTTGGATATTTAACTATTTGATGAATTACACAGTATGCGCAAAGCTGAAATCGTGAGCCTAGAATTTTTAAATTTAATAATACTGATATTGTGAATGGTATGTGACTTCCTGGAGATTGAATTGATTGGGAAGTTAAGAGATTATATGACAGAAAAAAGCTTTGATTAATGCCAAATATTCCAATAATTGCGAATTTATGTAATAGCGCAAGAACAACAGATGAAAATAAAACTGACGAATTCCTGCATTTAATGGATAAATTATATCTTTTTATTGATTGATTTGAAGTTAATGTAAGTTGCCCGAATCAATGCTGAGTTACTGGTATGCAACAAGAAATAATTTTAAAAAATCTTCTCACTAGAATTATGAATCATAATAAAAAATTAGCTCTAGAAAACGGATGCGAGAGAAAAACTATACTTGTAAAAATTGCTCCACTTACAAAAAATGAAGACAATCCAGAAAATATAAAAGATCTAACTATTGAATGACTTGAACTTATTGCAAATGTCTGTAATGATGTCTGAATTGACGGAGTTACTGCGACAAATACTTCACAAGAACATGATTATGACACACAAATAATTAAACCAGATTGAGGAATTATAAAATGATGAAGAAGCTGATTATGAGTTCATTCTCAATCTCTTAGAACTGTTACAGAACTCAGAAAAAGATTAAATTCAGATATTCCAATTATTTGAGTTGGATGAATTGGTTATGATAAATGACAAAGTTGAGTAAATATGACTAATGCTGGAGCCACTTCTATTGCACTACTTTCTTCATTAGTTCAAAATTCAATAGGAGTTCCCCATTATCTTAAAAAGGCTATTTTGGAGAGTAAGGAGAAGTAATATAAATTCTTTCAGAAATTATTTTCTATAATAAGGAGTTGAAGGTAATATTGTAGGTAATCACAAAAGATGTCTAACTTTATTTATGACTCTATAAATTATTTCTTGTTCAATTTCTTCTGGTCTTTTCTTTATTTTAAGTAAAGGAGTTGGTGGTAAAAAAAGCTGTTCTTTTACTTCTGTTGCTTGAGATTTATCTACAACCATTCAAATTGACATATCATTAAAATAGTTATTTTTCATATAAATATATTTAGAATTAAATTCTTTTTTCCATTATATTTTTTCCTCAAAATAATCAAATTCTTTTCTTTTAATTATCCACAATCTCAAACGCATCTTCTTCTTGAATAAAATATTTAATTTCGTTTTCAAGATTTTCATAGATTTTCCTTAAATCAGTGCTTTTTATCCTGATGCTTTTTGTTGGAACAGAGGGATTAAATATAAAATATTCGCTCTCAAAAATCTCCTTGTCCACAAATATTTTAATTGTAGAATTATCAAATCCAAAAGGCGGAATAGATCAGATTGTCGCTCAAAGTAGCGGAGTAATTTCGTCTTGTGATGAAAATCTTATATCCTTACTTCAAAATTCTCTCTTAAAATTACGAGCCTTTATTTGTTTGTCTCAATGAGTTACCACAAGATAAAAATTTCATTTAGCGTGAAATATTATATTTTTACTTCAAAGTCATACAAGTCATTTCTCGTCACGAAATCTCTTAGAATCATCACAACTCTTGCTTACCTCATGCTCGATTTGCTCAAATTCTATATTTAAATCCTTTAAGATTTTTATGATGTTTTGATAGTTTTGAGTCATAAATTTATGTTTTTATTATCTATAATCTGATTATATTTTTTCCTCAAAATAATCAATCTTTTTTACTAAATTAAATTTTTTCCAAATTTAATTTGCGATTTTTGGGATTTTCTATATTATTTGGTGGTATTAAATAGTTAGTAAAAACATAAAATTATGTATGAGCTTGTAATGTGATTAGAGACACACGTAAGAGTGAAATCAAAAACGAAGATGTTTTGTAGTTGTAAAAATGCTGTTGAGTTGGCGGGTGAACCGAATGAAAATACTTGTCCAGTTTGTATGTGATTCCCTGGAATGTTGCCTGTATTAAATGAGGAAATTGTAAATCTTGCTGTGAGAGCAGGACTAGCTATGAAATGTAGTGTAAATAAAATTTCAAATTTTGATAGAAAATCATATTTTTATCCAGACTTACCAGCTGGTTATCAGATAACCCAGCTTTATCACCCAATAGTTGAACATTGAGAGGTTAAGACATTTGTAAATAGTGAATTAAAGACTTTTCATATTCATAGAATGCATATAGAAAACGATGCCGGGAAGCTAGTTCATGCGGGTAGTAAGACTTTGTGTGATTATAATAGGGCAGGAAGTCCACTTATGGAAATAGTAACTGAACCAGATTTTCGTAGTAAAGAAGATGTTATAGCTTATTTGGAAGAATTACAAAAAATTATGAGATTTTGTGGAGCCAGTGATGCCGATATGGAAAAATGACAACTAAGATGTGATGTAAATATTTCACTAAGACTTCCGTGAGAGCATGAATTTAGAAATAGAGTAGAAATTAAAAATCTTAACTCATTCGCGTCTATTTCTAGAGCAATTGACACTGAATACAAAAGACAAGCCAAAATTTATGACGCAGGCGGAAAAATAGATCAAGAAACTAGATGATGGAATGATGAAAAATGAGTGAGTTCTCCGCTTCGTAGCAAGGAAGATGCGATGGATTACAGATATTTCCCAGAACCAGATTTACCACCACTTGTACTGACAGACGAATATATAAAAGTAAGAATTATTGATGAACTTCCAATTGATAGAAGATTAAAATATTTAAACGAATACAAACTTCAGGAAGATGATGCGAGAATTTTATCAAATGGAAAAAATATTTCGGATTATTTTGAGGAGCTTGTATCTCTTACAAATGATCCTAAAAAATCTTGTTCATATATTACAACAGTTTTATTAGCTCATTTTAAGGAAAGCGAGGAAAATGTTTCTTTTGATTCTTTGAAATTTGAAATTAAGCAATTAGCTGAAGTGATAAATCTAGTAAATAAAGATGAGCTATCTTCTACAAATGCAAAAGTTATAATTGAAGAATTGTTTGTGAATTGATGACAAACAAGCGAAATAATTGAAAAATTATGACTAAAACAAACAAATGATATGTGAGCGCTTGAGGAAATAGTTAAGAAAGTAATTGCTTCAAATCCAACACAAGTTTCACAATATAAAAACTGAAATGAGAAAATATTTGGATTTTTTGTCGGACAAGCTATGAAAGAAAGCAAATGAGCTGGAAATCCAAAAATATTCAATGATTTATTTAAAAAATATCTTTAACCCCATTATTAATGAGAAAAATAGCATTAAAACTTTTGCAAATTAGTGCAAGAAAAGTTATTGAAAAACATAAACCAATTGTTATTGGGATAACATGAACGGTAGGGAAGACCACTACAACTCATTTTATATTTGAATTTATGAGTTCGCTTTTTTGAGAGAGTGTGTACATGTCTCCTTATGATTATAATTGAGAATATTGAATACCTCTTACCGTACTAAAAAGCAAATCTCCAAATAGAAATCCATTTTTGTGGATTTTGGTTTTTATAAAATGATTTTTACTTAGATTTTCTAGAAATTATCCAAAATACCTCGTGCTTGAATATTGAATAGACCATCCAGGAGAAATGGATTTTATTCTTGAGGTAGCTAAGCCAGATTATGGGATAATACTCAATATATCTGAAAATCATATTCTACAATTTCCTGATTTTAATGTGTATGTAAATGAAAAATTAAAACTTCCTCTAAATTCTAAAAATATAATTTACAATAGAGATGATCCAAAATTAAAAGAAATTTTTTGAAAAAGAGAATGAAAAGATATTTTATCTTTTTGAATAAGTTCAAAAAATGCTAATTTAGTGGCGTTTAATATTGTGTCTGACATTAATAATTTAAAATTTGATCTAGAATACAAATGACATGTTCATTCTCTAAAATATAACTTAATTTGAGAATTTCAGACTTATAACATACTTCCAGCTTTTGCACTTTGAGTAATGCTTGGAGTAGAAATTGAGAAAATTAAAGAAATAATGTCAAATATTAATCCTCAAAAATGAAGATGAGTTTTATTAAAATGAGCTAATAATTCAATAATAATTGACTGAAGTTATAATTGATGATGTGTGGCGATTTGAGCTTGAATTAATTATATGGATAATCTAAGCTCAGATTATTACAAGATATTATTTTTATGAGATATGAGAGAATTATGAGATGAATCAAAGAAACTCCATTTACAACTAGCTAACAGAATTATAAATTCAAAAATAGATAAGGTTGTTATTGTATGAGAAGAAATGAAAAAATATGCATACGAAGAACTTGTAAAACATCTTTGAGAAGAAAAAATATCTTGGTTTATGAGTTCTCGCCAAGCTGGAAGAAAAATCAGAGAAATCATTGCAAGTGCAACAAAACAAAGTGTAATTTTTGTAAAATGAAGTCAAAATACAATATTTTTAGAAGAATGAATCAAGGAATTTTTATATGATATGAGAGATATTTCTAAATTATGTAGACAATGACACCATTGGATGAAAAAGAAAGAAGATTTCTTTAACAATGTACTTTAATCACTTCTGTCATTTCGCTTAATTCTTCGTCATCCTGAGCGAAGTGAAACGAAGTCGAATGGATCTATTTACTTTATAATTTATTTAATTATGTTTTTAGTTTTAATTTGAATATATACTATAATAATGGCCATAGTTTGGGGATTTTTCCTTGTAGCTAAGATTCATTTTTACAAATTCAGAGATTATAGTCTCTATATAGCACCAGTTACAAAATTTATGACTATATTTTTACTTCTTCTTACAATTTTTTGATACTATCAAATATACCAATATTCAACCAGTTCTTGAGATAACAACACGACTACAATTCAAGATAGTGCAATAAAAGAAATTTATTAAATGTGAATTTTGTGTGAAGAACTTGACAAATCTCCTTTTAAGAATATAAAAGCTTTAGCTTAGAGAAACCAATTTTTAAGCCAAAAACAAAATTAGGACAAAAAAGGAGAAAAATTATGCCACTGAAACCTTTATCAACGAACGGAGCGCGGAGATTAATTACGAGTGCTGTTATGAATGAAACTGGACTCGATGAAGTTCCTATACCAGATCTGAAAGCCGTAAGGCAATGTTTTGTCTGTGTTCAAGGTGATCCTTATAAACCAGGTGACCCAAGACACTGGGATATGTTGCCGGACTTCCAAAAGAAGATTAAGGTTTTTTCAAAAAATATTACGCAAAAAGTGTAAGAGAAGGGGGTATAACAATAAAAAAGCGGTTGATTTCGGACCGCTTTTTGAATTTTAGTTTGAATTATTTTAATTTTTCATTACATTAATGAAAATAAAATTTTTATTTTAGTAGATTCCCGCCTTCGCGGGAATGACAGAGGGGTAATTTTTAATTAAAAAATTATGAAAGTATGAATTGTTTGACTTCCAAATGTTGGAAAGTCTTCGTTATTTAATGTTTTAACAAAATCTTACAGCGCTGATGCGCAGAATTTTCCATTTTGTACTATTGAGCCAAATTCTGGGATTGTTAATGTAAATGATTCTCGCCTAAATGAATTACAAAAAGCAGTGAATTGAAGTAAAATTATTCCAGCTACGGTTGAATTTGTAGATATTGCTGGGATTGTAGAGGGAGCAAGTAAGTGAGAATGACTTGGGAATAAATTTCTAGCTAATATCCGTGAGGCTGATGCAATACTTCAAGTTGTTAGAATTTTTGAAGATACAAATGTCCATCATGTGAGTGGAAGTGTGAATCCAAAGCGTGATATTGAAATTATTAACGCGGAATTAATTTTGGCTGACCTAGAGACTCTTGGAAAAAGAATGTGAGATAATGAGAAAAAAGTAAGAAGTTGAGATAAAGAAGCAAAAGCAAAACAAGAAATTTTTGAAATTCTAAAACCACACCTAGAAAGTGGAAATCTCGCAATAACTCTAGAGCTTGATACTGAACAAAAATTATTAATAAAAGATTTATTTCTACTTACAAATAAGCCATTTATTTACGCTTGTAATACTTCAGAAAATGACGTTGGAATAAGTGAGGAAAAATTAAGAGAAATAACTGGAATTACAGATAAAAAAATTCCAGTACTTCCAATAAGCGTAAAAATGGAACTCGATATGATGGATTTTCCAGAAGAGGACAGAAAGGAATATCTAGCAGAATATGGCATAACAGACAATCCAACCGACAAATTAATTAAAACTTGTTTTGATTCACTTGGTCTTCAGTATTATTTTACAGCCGGAGAAATTGAGGTGAGAGCTTGGACAATTAAGTCTGGATGGAAAGCTCCGCAAGCCGCGGGTGTAATTCATACAGATTTCGAGAAAAAATTTATAAAAGCAGATACTGTTAATTGGAAGGATTTAGTGGATAATGGCGGTTGGTCAAAAGCCCGTGAAAATTGAAAAGTAAGAATGGAATGAAAGGAATATATTGTACAAGATTGAGATGTAATGTTATTTAAATTCTGAGGGTAAATTAATTTATACAAATATGTCTATATTAACTGTTAAAACACATTCATTTGTAAAAGTTCCGTTTTATATGCAAAAAACTGGCTTTACTTGTTGACCAGCTAGTGCAAGAATGGTACTTGATTTTTGGGAAGATAATATTTCTTTTCCAGAAAAACAATTAGCTGAAGAGTTAAAAACAACCTCAAAGGATTGAACTGATAATCGTCATATTATTAATTTTTTTATTTCAGCCTGATATTATGTTTACAACAATAAAAATAGTTCCTTAGAAGATTTATTATTTTTTGTATGATTATGAATTCCTGTTGTCGTAAACTATAGGGATATAATTTGAGATTATGGTCATTATGGTGTTGTTGTAGGATTTACACCAGTTTCATTAATATTAAATGATCCTTATAGATGAGAACTTTTTAAAATTTCAAAAGAAACTTTCAAAAAACAATGGGTAAGTTGAAGTGGCAAAAACGTAAGATGGATGACAGCTGTAATTAAAGAAAAATATTTTCCTTACTATATGCTAGGAAAATATCAAAAAGATTTTATTTGTAAATTATCCTAATTTCCTGCTTTGTAATCCCAGTTTTTGATTTCGTCGTTATAAAAATATATAATTTGAAAATCTTTGTCTCTTTGAAAATCTAAGGGAATATAGTCTATAAATCATGCTTTAAATAAATCCTCAGGAGTTTGGGCGTGATTTTTTTTGTCTGTAAAATAAAGTTTGTCTGCATTTTCTAGATAGTATAGATTAAGTTCTCTTGTAGCTTTGTTAAGGTATGTTGAACAGAAATTATCAAGATTTTTATTTTTATCAAGATTATCTTCTCAAAGTTTTTTTATTAATTGTCCTCTTATTTTATCGATTTCAGAAACTGATTTTCAATTAAGAGCCATTTTTTTACTAAAAACATTTAGCAGTACATCTCATAAATCCTTAGAAAATAGAGAACAACTTTTTTCTTTTTCTGAAGATAGACTTTCTGCTAGTGATAAAAACATTATTATCGATTTTTCTCTGTCTCATCATTTTCACTGCATAATTGCTGCCATAATTCTAGCTCCAGTTGGGGCGTCAGTATTGGCAGAAGTTACTTTGTAATAGAGAGATGCATTTAGTGAATCAAATTTATTCCAATGATAAATATAAGCTAGATAATAGGGGATTTGAGAGTCACTACAGGGATTTTTGTATTTTTCTTCGGTCCATAATTTCTTGAGATCATATTCATTTTTAATTAGTGCAATTTTATTTAAATCACAGTTTTTTTCTATTCATTTAAGTCACAAAGCCATAGCTTGGTCAACATTTTTCTCAATTTCTTCTTTTGAAATATTTTCATATCTTTCATTGTAACTTGTAAGAAGAAGCTCTCAGATTAAGTATGGTTGAGTGAAATTTGGATTAATATCAGTTATTAGATTTAACATTGGATAAAGATATTTTTTGTACTCAGAACTTACCGCATTTGAGCCAATATACTGAATTGTATCAAGCCAATAAAAATCTGAGACAATATTATAAAATCCTGCTGAAGATAATTTTACAACATTTTTAGTTGGAATAAATTCCGGATGACTTATAAGATTATATTTTATATCTTGATGAACTGGATAATTGATACTATTTCCAATGATATAAAAAAATGAAATTCATAATATTATAAAAACTCAAGAAAAAAACTTTTTTAACATATTTTGTCTATTAAATATCTATTCAGTCTATATCTATATCGATATTGACAGTCTTTGGTTTTGAATAAGAAATATGCATAACTCTCTCAGCTCAAACTCAATCACTCCATGCCGTAAGTCATTCTATTTTTTTGTCTCAAATGTAACTATGAATTTTTTTTCTTTCGTATGAAGTGAAATTTGGAAGTGTAATTTCTTTGTTATTTTTTGTAATATAATCAATTCTTGAGTCTATATATTTGTAAAGTTTATCATCTTTTGACTTCAAATAATCATTTACTTCAAGATGAATTACACAATTTTTTCATACAATACCCTCTATCATTCTACCGAGTAAATGCTTGATATTATCAAGTGATTGCCCATGAATTCAAATTATTAGTTTAGAGTCTGGAGTTTCAAGTTTTACATAATAAATATTTCTTTTCTCATCTTCTAGCTCTACACTCAGAGAATCGACCTGTATTTTAGATAAAGTAAAAAATTTATAGCATAAGTCATATATCTGTTCTTTCATATTTTTTTGTTTAAAAATTTATTCGAGCCTTATTATATAAATTTTTTGAAAAAAATAAAATTTAAGTTTGAAAAAAGTGTTTGCAAATAATTAATTTTGATTTTAGTAACAAAAATAATATAATAATTAAAATTTAATAAATTAATTTAGAACTTTTATGAAGATACTAGAATTATTAAAAAGAAATAAATCCTTCATTTTAGCTTGAACTTGATTTTTTTTACTAGTATTTTTGTTCTCATCAAGACTTGAATATATTATAACAAATAATTTTTTTCGTTTTAATAATGGATTTGTAGATAAAAATATAGTTATAGTTGCACTTGATTCTAAGACAATCAATTCTCCAAAATTCAAGAGATTTCAAGATATTTCAAGGTGTGATTATGCTGAACTTATTAAAAATATACAGTATTGAGAGCCAAAAGCAATTTGAGTTGATGTATTTTTTAGTCAAGAATCAAAGGATAAAAATTGTGATAAAGAACTTATCAAAATAATAAATGAGAATGAGAATATTATAATATGAACTGAATATATTGATTCTAAAAATGATGTTGAAAAAAAATTATTTGGACTTAATGAAGAGATGAAAAATATAGCTTATGTTGATACTAAGTCCTACAATGATTTAGATTTATTTTGAATCTCATCTGGCCTTGATTTTAAAAATAAAATTCCTATTTATTTTAATTGAAATAATCCTATTTTACCTCTAAGTCTTGCTTTATATAAAGTAAATAACAATATAGAAAATATAAATATTGATGAAAATAATATCTATATTGATTCAAAAAAAATTTCATATAAAAATTGAAATATTAATATAAATTTTTTCACAGATAATTATAAAGTATTAAGTTTTATAGATGTACTTGAAAATAATGTAAATCTCGAAGAATTTAAAGATAAAACAGTCTTAATTTGAGCTACTGCACCAGATATTCACGATGAATTTTTGACTCCATATAATACTTCCAGTTTTATGCCCGGAGTTGTAATTCATGCGAATATGTACAATAGTTTATCAAAAAATAAACTTTTAAATTACGAAAATATTCTTATTTTCTTCTTTGTAAATTTAGTCCTATTTTCATTATTTATTTTTATATTAATAAAATCTAAAAGATTAATCTATTGAATAATTTATTCATTTTTTGTTCTTTTAAGTTTTATTTTGTTGTCTATAATATCATTTAATATTGGATATTATATAAGTATTTCTTCTGGAATTATTCTCTATATAGTTGCAAATTTTTGAGTTTATTTAAAAAAATATCTTGAAGAAAAAAAATCTAAAGATGAGATAAAATCAATGTTTTCTAAATATATATCATCTGATGTGGTAGACGAACTTATAAAAACTTGAGTTGAAGAACTTAAGCTTGGTTGATTTGAAAGAGAAATTACGGTATTTTTCTCGGATTTAGCTGGTTTTACAAATTTATCAGAAAACCTAAAACCAGAAGATTTATGAAAAATATTAAATGTATATTTCGAAGAAATGAGCAATATTATTCTAGATAAAAAATGAACTATAGATAAATTTATCGGAGATGCTATAATGGCTTTCTGGAATGCTCCACTTGAAAATATAGATCATGCAACTCTAGCTTGTGAAGCAGCTTTATTCCAAAGAAAGGCTTTAGAAAAAGTAAGAGCCAAGGTTAAAACTCTTTGAGTGGAATCACTTATTGATATGAGAATATGAATAAATACTTGAAAAGCTACTATTTGAAATTTTTGATCATCTCATAGATATGACTATACAGCGCTCGGTGATACTGTAAATCTAGCCTCTCGTCTCGAAAGTATCAATAAACAATATGGAACTAACTTAATAATTAGTGAAACTACATTCGCCCAAATAAATAAAGATAATTTTATTATAAGAGAAATTGATGAAATAGCCGTAAAATGAAAAGAAAAACCAATTAAAATCTATGAACTCATTGATTTTAAAACAAATAAAATTGATAAAAAAGAACAGGAATTATTAGATAATTATAAAGAAGCTTTGGCTTCATATAGGGCCCAAGATTTTAAAAAGGCAAGAAAAATATTTGAAAAAATATGAGATACTCCTTCTTTAAAATTCATAGAAAGATGCGATAATTTTATCAAAAATCCACCAGAAAAAGGCTGGGATGGAGTTTATAGATTTAATGTAAAATAAATAATTTTTAAAAAAATTTGCATTTATAAAAAAATCTGTAAAATAGATACAAGATTAAGAATTGAAAAGAATTTGTCACCAAATTCTTTTTTTGAAAAATAATCAAGACTCTGTCATTTCGAACGGAACGAAGTGTAGTGAGAAATCTATTTACTTATTAATTTATAATTTATGTTAGATTTAAAAAAGATTGAAGCTGCTATAAACCAAATTTCAGCTGAGAAAAAAATTGAGAAAAATAAACTTGTTGAAATAATTGAACAAGCTATTAAAACAGCTTATAAAAAGGATTACGCGAGCAAAGATACAAATGTAGAAGTATCACTTGACTTACCTAATAATGCGATTGAAATTACTGTAGAGAAAGAAGTTGTTGATGTTGTAGAAAATCCATATACACAAATTGCTTTAAAGGATTTATGAGATGCTGCAAGTGGATTTAGTATTTGAGATATGGTAGAAATAGATGTTACTGACGAAATTCTAGAAAATGAAGAATGATTTTGAAGAATTGCGTCACAAGCTGCTCGTCAAGTTATAATACAAAAAATTCAAGAATCAGAAAAAGAGAAAATTTATAATCTTTTCAAAGACAAGGTTTGAGAAATAGTAAATTTAAAAATAGAATTAGTAGAAAAAAATAAAATATTACTTGATTACAACTGAAACACTATTGTATTGCCAAAATCAGAACAAGTTGCTAAAGATAAATATGTGCCTGGTCAAAGAATTTATGTTTATGTATGAAAAGTAGAAGAAGATACCTTAACTGGACCAAAAGTAACTCTAACTAGAAAAGATAAAAATTTCGTAGTAAAATTATTTGAAATGAATTGTCCTGAGCTTGAAGAGGGAAGTGTAGAAATAGTTAGAATAGTTAGAAATCCTGGATTTAAGACAAAAATTATAGTTGGTTCTGAATATGAAGAAATAGATCCAGCTGGAAGTCTTATAGGTCCGAAATGAATAAGGGTAAAGGCTGTAGTTGATGAGCTTTTTGGAGAGAAAGTTGATATTATTAATTATACTGACGATATCAAAGAATTAATTAAAAAATCTCTAAGTCCAGCTCAAGTAATGGATGTAAAAATTGACGAAGAAAATAGACATGCAACTTGCTACGTTCTAGACGAGGAAAAATTAAAAGCCCTCGGAAAATGATGAGCAAATGTATGATTAGCCTCAGAATTAACTGGATACAAAATTACAGTAGTTTCTCCAGAAATGAATTAGTTTTTAACTAAATAAAAAATGGCTACAGATAAATTAAAAGTTCTAATGCTTCAAAGAATTGCCGGAATTGGGAAGCAATGAGAAATAGTTGAAGTAAGTTATAGCCAAGCAAAAAATTATTTAATACCAAAAAATCTGGCTAAACTTGTTACAAAAGAGCAAATTGAAAAACTAGAAAATACTAAAGAAACTCAGATAAAAAATACCAAAGATAATATCTACAATAGGCATAAAATAGCCGAAACTCTACATACAAAAGAGATAGAATTTGAGGTAAAATGAAATAAAGATAAAATTTTCGGCGGAATAGGGGAGGCTGATATTATAGCTAAAATCAATAAAGATTTTGGGATTCGCCTTGAGAAAAAAAATATAATTTTACCAGAAAAACATCACATAAAAAAGGCTTGAATTTATGATATTAAATTAAACCTTTGATCAGATGTTTATGCTAGAATATCGCTCATTTTAAAAGTTGTAAATTAATTATGAATTACCTAGCTATTGATTATTGAACAAGAAAAATTTGAATAGCTATAAATGTAGAAAATATAGCTGTTCCTGTTTGTATTCTTACAAATAAAAAATGAATTCTAGCTGAACTAGCTAAAATTATAACAGAGCGAAAAATTGATAAAATAGTTATCTGAATAGCAAATCATACCGACGGAACTGAATCTCTTCATACAAAAAAAATTAAAAGTTTCACTTGAGTTTTAAGAAAGGAATTTTGATTAGAAGTTATATTTCATGATGAGAGATTTACCAGCTTTGAAGCCAAAACCAGTATGTCCGAAACATGAGAAAAAGACTTCGATTCTACTAAACTTGATGATATAGCTGCTTGTATAATCCTACAGAGTTTTTTAGATAAAAAATAATTCTCTCTACTGTCATTTCGAGCTTCACTCTGTCATTTCGAGCGTAGTCGAGAAATCTATTTACTGAAAAAAATACATTATAAAGATATTGAATAGACAAAATATATATTACTTAAATTTACAATATGCACATAGGATTTATATTAGATTGAAATAGAAGATGGGCAACTTCAAAATGAATATTAAAAATGCTGGGTCATACTGCAGGGGTTGATAATATTGAAAATATTTTAGATTTGTGCTTAAAAGAAAATATAGAATTTGTAAGTATGTGGATACTAGCTAAGAAAAATATTGAGAATAGAAGTCCTGAAGAATTAGCTCATTTATACTCACTTTTTAGAACAAAAATTCCAGCTTTACTCCCAAATTTTCTAAAAAAATGAATTAGATTTGAAACTGTTTGAGATTTGGATTTACTACCAAATGATATTAAAGAAATGCTTCTAGATGTAAAAGAAAAGACAAAATCTTGAGATAAAATGACTTTTATTTTAGCTATTTGATACGGATGACAAGATGAAATAGTAAGATGAGCAAAGGAATTTATAAGACAAAATACGCAGGAATTAATAACTAATCCTGCAAAATTATTAGAACAATTAAATGAAAAAAGTTTTGGAAAATATCTTGATAGTGGTAAATTTCCGCCTCCAGACTTAATTATTAGAACCGGATGAGATATTAGATTAAGCTGATATTTTCTTTATATGTCAGAATATAGTGAATATTATTTCACAAAAACTCTCTGGCCAGATTTCAATGAAGAAGAATTTTATAAAGCTTATTTAAGTCTAAAATGAGCCAAAAGAAATTTTGGGAAATAAAAGGACTGTTATTTTAATTTCCTTTTGTCTTTTCGAATTCCTCTCTGTCATTTCGAGTGATAACGAGAAATCCCTTTTTAAATCACTCATTTGCAAATAAGATTATATAGAAAGGGATTTCTCACTACATTACATTTCGTTCGAAATGACAGGTAGTGAGATTTCATTTGAAATTAAAAATCAAGACTTTAAAAAAAATTTTGAAAAAATAAAATTCTATATACAAATAATTTATTATTTTTACTTATAATCAAAAAACTAAAATTTTAACAAAAACTTGATTTTTGTAATTATTTCAATATTATCATACAAAATGCATCACATAACTTACATTATGTTAACCGTTTGAGATTTGTAAATCTACTATTCCCTTTGTAGAAAGTAAATTTAAAAATATTTATAATTTAGAAACTATGGAATTAACTAAAGCTGTAGAAAAATTTATTACATATTTGAAGATAAATCGTAATTCAAGTCCAAAAACTATTGAGCAATACGAATTTCATCTTTTTAAATTTCTAGCTTATCTGAACCCGGAAATTGAAAAACAAATCAACCACAAGCTTGTTTTTATATCATCCCCTACCAATCCGACAGAAATTAGACAAAGAAATGAGCAAAAAAAGATTTTGTATGAATTAATTGATTGGGACTTAAAAGATATTGATATAGATTTAATTAATAATTTTAGATTTAGTTTAAATGAAAAAAATATTAAAACTCTAAATATTAAAACAATTAATGCCTATATGATAACGCTTCGAGCATTTTTTAAATATATTAAGAAGATTCAAGAAGATTGAGTAGATCCAACTCAAATAGATCTTATAAAACAAGAAGAAAGAAAAGTTGATTTTCTTGATAAAGAAGAGATTATTAGGCTTTTTTCAGAGGTAGATGACTCAATTTTTTGAGTTAGAGATAGTGCCATTATGGAGTGTATTTATTCAACTGGACTTCGTATTTCTGAGCTTGTGGCTCTCAATATTCGCGATATCAACTTAGAAAGACAGGAATTTGCTGTAAGATGAAAATGATGAAAAGTAAGAGTTGTATATCTTACTGGTGAAGCGAAGCAAAAAATTGAAAAATATTTATCCCTAAGAGATGATTGCTTCTCTCCCCTCTTTATTCGTCATAATTTTGATGTAAAAAATATTTCAAACCTAGATGATAAATGAGTCAGATTATCAAGATTTTTTATTACAAATATGATTAAAAACTACTGACTTAAAGCCAAAATCCTTAAAGATATCTCTGCTCATACCCTAAGACATAGCTTTGCCACTACCCTACTCGAGAATTGAGCAGATTTAAGAGCTATACAAGAGCTTCTTTGACACAAAAACATCACAACAACCCAAGTTTATACCCATGTTACAAATCCACAATTAAAAGAAATTCACAAGAAATTTCATTTTTAAAAATTAATTGACATATTTATATTTTTAGATATAAATTATCTGTCCTAAAAAAGGAGTAGGATTTTGTTCATTAACTTTTCGTATATAATTGTGGTCTAACAACCAAACTTTGGAGGAGTTGTTATGAGAATATCATTACCAGTTCGAGTATTTCTTGCAGTAATTGCCGGTTTTGTGGGTTATTGGCTTATTTATGCCGGTACACCTACCATTGCCTTTGGTTTTGCGGGTATTTACGCAATTCTTCTGGTTTTAACTGTTATGGCCTTTATTCTTTATTTTCCGGCTGGCATTGGAATGATCGTGGCTTTCTTGATCTATCTTTTTGTGTTTGACCCATATATGAGTCGGCACATTGGGAGATCAGAGGAATTCCGCGATCTTATCGGGCAACGAACTGTGGGAAAATTCACCCAAGATGTAACACCCATTGATCCAAGCCAAATCCGAATCGTTGATGGAGAAATGGCTAAAAAAATCGGTGAAAAACTTCTGGGTGAAGAGTCTGCACTTGGCTCTCGTGCAGAGCTTGGTGAAATGCATGTTCAACATGTAAAAGGAAAGCTTTACTGGGTCGCTCCGGTACTTCATAATGGTTATTTTGCCTGGAGCAAATTTTCTGGAGGAACGCCTGGTTATATCAAGGTATCTGCAACAAATCCGAACGATTTCGAATTCGTTCGGAAAATTAATGGGCAGGAAATCCATATCAAATATCAGCCCAATGGCTGGTTTGGTGATAACCTTGAACGACATTTGTGGCTAAACGGCTACATGTCAAAGGGTATCACGGATTTCACCTTCGAGATTGACGACGAAGGAAAACCTTACTATGTCATAACTGTCTATGCAAGAAAAATTGGCTGGGCAGGAAGTGATACAGTTGGAGTGGCTGTTGTAGATGTTCAGACTGGAGACATTCAACCTTTCACACCAGAAAAGGCTCCTGCATGGATTGATCGTATCCAACCAAGTGATATTGTCTACACCCAACTTGGATGGTGGGGCGACTATCAGGATGGTTGGTTTAATCCTTCAGGCAACAAAAAACTCAAACCCACGCATGATGCATTGTTTGTACATGGTACTGATGGCCATGGGTATTGGTATACTGGAATTTCTTCAAAAGGAAACGAAGGGTCTATTAGTGGCTTTGCCATGGTAGACAGTCGGACCAAGGAATTCCGATACTATGAGGTTGCTGGAACAACCGAGGATGCCGCTCAAAAATCAGTATTGGGGAAAGTTAAGTCAATGAATTATCAGGCTTCTTACCCAATTCTGTACAATGTCGGCGGTCGTCCAACCTATGTAATGTCTCTCAAAGACGATGCCGGTCTTGTCAAAATGATCGGTATGGCTGATGTGGGCGATCATAGTGTGGTTGGCGTTGGAGATACAGTTCAGGATGCTCTCCGGAACTATGCCAGCGCTCAAAATTCCAAAGGAAATGCAGTATTGCTGGACGACAAGATAAAAGCCAAAAAGATAACTGGTAAGATTGGTCGTGCTGCGCGAGATGATCGTGGTGGTAACACCTATTATCATCTTGCCATTGCTTCCGAGCAAGGTAAAATTTTTGTTGGTGATTCCAATCTTTCACAAGAACTCATAACGACGCAAGTCGGCGATACTGTGGAGGTAGAATTTGCTAGCAATTCGGAAACTGGTTTTATACAGATGTCCGGATTCAAAAATCATACCCTCGGAATCAAGAAAGGAACGACTCAATCTTCCATTGAAGAAGGAGACAAACAATTACGAAAAGAAAAAGAACAGGGTCAGGATGTAAAAGAGGCTGACTCTCGCTGGGAAAAGTTCTCGCCTGAAGAAAAGGCAAAGAAGCTTGAACAGCTGAAATAAGCTCAAACCCTAAAAAAGAGGTGGATTAAAAACCCACCTCTTTTGCTTTTTTTAAAATAATTAAAATTATTTCTTCTTAACTAAAAACATTGTAATATCATCAAGTATTTCAGCTCCGTCAATAAAATCATATAAGTCTTTTAATAAACTTTCATACATCGCTTGAATACTGCGATGAGCATTACTTTTAAAACTTTCCTTAAATTTTTCCATTCAATAAAATTCATCACTTTTATTACGAGCTTCAGGAATTCAATCTGTATACATTAATACTACATCTCCAGGATTTAGATTTAGTTCGTTTACAACTACATCTCCAGATAGATCAGCAAACATTCAGATTGCAGAACCTCAAGTTTTAATTTCCTCAACCATATCAGCTTCCTTGCGATATACAAGTAGGCTTTCATGTCATGCTCAGGCGTAAGACAGAGTATTGTTTTTAGCATTATACTCAAGAAGTAATAGAGTTATAAATACTTTTTTTGGTAATTTATGAAATAAGGTTTCATTTAATTTTATTAGTATATCTTTTATTGAATAAATGCTATTTTGAGCCAAATTATAAACTAGCGAATTACAAATTGCCATCATAATTCCAGCAATAAGTCAATGACCTGTAACATCTCAAATATAAAATAGCGTTCTATCTGAATCATTTTTACAAGTAACTATATCATATAAATCTCATCAGATTTCAGTAGCTGATGTAATTCCACAATGAACTTCTACTCATTCTATTTGCATTTCCTCAGGTGCTGGCATAAAATCTTCCTGTATTTTAGATGCAAGCTCAAATTCCTTTGAGATTCTTTCTTTTACCACAAGTGCATCAGTAGATTCCTGAAGCTTATTATAAGAGCTAAGTAGTTCATGTTTAGTTTTTTCAAGTTCTGTAATATCAGTCTCCATCATTATCATTTCTATAATATTATTATTCATATCAAGAATTGGAGCAATAACAGATTGAAGCCAATATTCACTTCCGTCTTTTCTTACATTTTTCATAATTCATTTCCAGATTTCTTTTGCTTTCATAGTTTTTTCAATATCTTTGAAAACATCTTCTCAAATATCTGGATGACGAATAGTTTTATGTGGTTTACCTATAATTTCACTTAACTCACAACCTGCATTATTACAGAAAATATCATTTACATAAATAAAATTTCCTTCTATATCAACTTTTGAAACAAGCGCTGTAGAATCTATAATATGTCTATATTCATTTAGTATTTTTGTTTTTTCTTTAATCTTAAATATCATATCATTAAATGCTTGAGCTAATACTCATATTTCATCTTTTGATTCAACATCAATAGATACATTTTCATCTCCTGAAGAGAATGTACGAACTTTTTTAAGTAGTCTAGAAAGTGGATTAATAAATTGCCACTGAATAACAGTTGCAAGAAATAATACTGACAATATAATAAAAATTATTGTAGCGTATGCTGTATTTTTAATACCATCTAGAGCAGAAAAAAGTTCATTATAGCTTTGAGTAATTTTAATACTCCAATTAAGTCATTTATATTTTTTATATCAATCCATTAATTTATATACAGCCAAAACCTTTTCTCATCATAAATCTTCTTCTTGTAATAAAGTTTTCTCCTTATATGCTGAAATATCTAATTTATTCTGAGTAAATTTACTTAAAATATCTCTTCTATCAAAAGAAGCAATAATATCATCTTTATTAGTATAAATATATGCTTTACCTGTAGATCATATAGAAATATCAGAAAAAATCTTAGCAATATGTTCTATTGATAATTTTGCCTTTATCATACCTGCAAGCTCAATTTTACCTTCATTACTAGTATTTTTTAGAATTGGCACAACAAAGGAAAGAAAAATATTTCCTTCTGAATCTTTTTGAATATTGTCTATATAATAATCTTTTGAATCTTTTACTTTTTTAAAAAAAACTTCTCCAGATTTATTTGTTCAAATATCTTTAATTATTGAATCACGAACAATATAAGCTTTATCTACATTTTCTCTTTCTAAAATTTCATTTCATTCAAGCACAATTCCATTAATATCAAGAATTTCAGCCGAATAAAAAGTTTTATTAATCAATAAAAAATCTTCTAATGCCTTAGAAAGATTTGCACCTGATTTAATTTTATCACTTGAAAAATTAGAAATAGATTCTTGCAGTGAATTATTTGTTGATAAAGTACTAAGACTCACAAGTCTTTCATAAATAAATTTATCAATTTCAATTGATTTTTTTTCTACATTTTCTATAAACTGATTCTTAATGTTTTTTGTAATTAAATTTTCTCAATTACTAAATACATAACTCAATCATAATATTACGACCACTCATATTGCTGAATAATATAGAGGTAGTTTAGTTTTAATTTGCATATGTTATGTTATAATTATATATTTTAAATTTATTTTGACTGTATTATATTTAATTTTGATTTTTTACAAAATCTAGTTTAAATTCTTCAATTGTATCATAAAGTTTTACGCGACTTGCAATTCCAACAATTTCTAAAGTATCCTTAATATTTTCTTTTGCTCAAACAATCATAGTCTCTCATCAAATTTCAGAAATTGTATTATACCAATCTGCTATATATCAAATAGCTGTAGAATTAAGATAACTAACTTCTCACATCTCAAGAAGAAGTATAAAAGGTTCCACATTATTTTTTATAAGTTCAGTTATGGATTTATGATATTCTGGAATGGTTATTTGATCTAATTGTCAAATAAGTTGTATTGTAAATACTGGTTTCATTTTAAATTTTTATTAAAATATAAATTAAAAAACTAAAGCCTCAACTTTAATTTGATTTTTAACTCCATAGTTTTCTTCCATTTTTTTTACATCTTTTTCTCAACAATCAGGAGAAAATTTCTTACACATTTTTGCGGTTAATCATCAATTTAAGTTATTTTCATATATAAAATTATCACTCCAATTTAAAACTATCATAGCAAGTCATCTTCATCTTATTGATTTATTAGACAAAGGATTTGCAGTCATTGCTTCCCTACTAGCCTTTACGAAATCCATAAGTTCAGAGGCATCAATTTGCTTTTTTCCTGTTCAACTATCTTCTATAACAATTTCAAAATCACCACTAATAGATAAAGTTAAAGTAATTTTAACAATGCTTCATGGAGAAGATCCATGTTCTATGGCATTATTAATAAGTTCATCAGCCATAAGCTGAATTCTATGTTTCCATTTAGATGAAAACTGAGTATCGTTTTGAATTAGAGATCCTATTAAATCCCTTAGTATAGACGAAAAAGTCATACTTGCAGGGATAGTAATTTTCATAGACTTCCCATGTTCATCCAAAAGAACTTCTGTGCAAACATTTCAACTTGTCATATTTGTTTTTATTTAGAAATAAAATAATACAGGATTAATTGTAACACATAATTTTTAGAAAATCAAATTTTTTAAAAATTATTTGCAAAAATGTATAAAAAAAAGTATTATGTAAGTATAAAATATCTAAAATTTGAAATTATGTGAAGTGATAATAAAGAAAAAATACAACTAAAGGCAGCAAAGACATATCTTACAAAGCTTGCTGAAAAATATAAATCAAGATGATATGAGAGTATTTTTTTGGAGAAAGATTTTAATTATTTATCAAATATAAAAAATAACATAGAACTAATTAATAAAAAAAATAGAAAAATAGATGATATATTTTTCAAAAATACAGTTTTTATAGAACAAATAAGTGAGAATAATAATATTGATAAAAAAACGAAAGATTATTTACTAGAAAATTTTATAGATTTTTTCTGAGATTTTGTTGATTTTTGTGATATAGTAATGGAAAGTGAGGGAACATTAATTCAAAATATCGATACATTTAGAAAAATAGAGAAAGAAATAAATACTAAAACCAAAGCTCTTACAAAATATTGATTTGATAAGGAATTTTCATATATTTTTAATAATTTATTAGAATGAGTTCATAGCGAAATTTCTGTAATTATATTTGATCAAAATAATTTAAAAAATATAAATGAAAACTATGGTCATGAAATAGGTCAAGAATCTATTTATAAATTTTGAAAAATTCTTAGAGAAGAATTAGAAATTGAAAATTTCAATTATATTTTATCAAATTATTATGGATGAGATGAGTGGTTTTTAGTCTTAATTGATGTTGACGAGCCTAATATTAAAAATTTTATTAACTCAATTTTTTTGAAATTAAAAAACAATATATATAAAATTAAAAATTTTGATATAGAGCTTTGAGCTTGTGCTTGAATTACTTATTATAAATTAAATAACGAAAACAAAACCTCTATATTTGATACAAAATTACTTTTACATATTACTGATACACTCTTGCTCCAGGCTAAAGTCCAAAAAAGCAGAAATAAATCATGACTTGCTTATAAGGCAATGGATGTGAGTAATATGCGTCAGGAAGAAATCAAAAAAATCTACAAAAAAATCCAAATATTACCTATAAAGTTAAAGAAACAAACTCTTGATAATAAAGGTTTGAAAGAGCTTATAAAAATAAGAAAAAAGCAAAATGAAAAAATAATGAAGGCGCGCACACTCTGAGTAAAAAAAGTTCTAAGACGAAATATTGACTTAATAAATGAAATAATATGACAAAAGATAGTAGATCAAATAACTAAAGCTTTCAAAGAATCAAAACAAAAAATGATTAAAATATTGCCTCAATTGAGCGAAAAAATCTATAAAGAATTATCTAAAAATTTTAAAACAATTGATAAAAACGACAAGAAAAAGAAAGAAATTTTAAATAAAATAATAAAATCTAAAGAAATAAAAAAGTTAATCAAGGAAAATATAAATGTCCTTTATAAAGAAAATATTTTCGAATAAAATTAATACAATAATCTTAAAATACAAAAATATGATAAAAAACATAAAAATTAAAATATATCTATTAATACTTTATATAATATTCTCTACAAGCCTAATTTCTGCAATATTATTGTTTTTTTATATGAATCCAGAATCAAATATGAAAGTATGATTTACAGTTATGACTTTAGCTATTTTCCTATTACTAAGTTCTTTTTTCACTTTATTAATATATTTTTTCAAGAAAATTTATTACAGATGAGAAATGTATATTTCAAACTTAAATTCATCTCTAAGACAATGAATTTTTTGAGCAATTTTTATAATTTGAAACGTATCATTTTATTCAACTTGAGTTTTTAGCTACAAAACTTGATTTTTACTCTTTATAATCTTATTTTTCATAGAACTTATTTTCCAGAGTATGAAGGAATAATCAAAAAATTCCATCTCGCGAGATGGAATTTTTTATAAATTATTTATGCGGCAATTCTATTATAAGCTGGAACTTCAGTTGAAATTTCTGTGAGACATTTATCAAGTAAATCTTGCAATCCCTGCGCATTTCTAAGTGCTTGCAAATCTCCTAATTCTCATTTTTCTCTTTGTAGTTTTATATTTGCTTTCATAACTCAAATTGGATCTTTGCTAAGTTTTGAAATAATTTCTTTTTTAACTCTTGGGCTAACATTGTATTTTGGATCAAATACATTTTTAGTAAGAATTTTTAAAACATCAGAAGTTAAATATCTTATTCTATCTTTACTATCATCAACTAAATCTCTAACTGTTTTATTTGTTTTGTTATTATTATTTATAATTCTAGTATCATTTAATATAAGATTTACGCTTGAAACTGTCATCGAATTAGTCTCAAAATCAATTGTACCATTTCATAATACCCTAAATACTTCTTTGCTAGGATTTTTAGCTAAAATAATTGTATCTTGTTGCTGTGGAATAATTTCCTCAATTTGTTCTAATTCCTGAGGAATAATTTTTTCTTCAAATTCCTTATTTTTTACATCAGATGAAATTTTATTTTCTATTCAAGAAACTTGTAAAATATGATGTCTCTTTTTAATATCAGCAGTGTTATATACCTCAGATGCTCAAGCTCAATTAATTAGTGCACTACATCTATTTAAAGCTCATCAAATTCATACATTGTAAGCCATTAAAGTAAGTTTTGTTTTATTTGAACAAGATAAATCTCAAGCCTTAGAGTTAATTTGATTATAATTTCTAATAAAATTAGATAATACAAATTTAGCCATTTTCTCAGTATCAAATCTGCAATCAGTCTTAATTAAAATCTCTTTAGTTTGCTCTTGTGTTAGTCATTTTTCTACAGCCTGAGTAAATACATAAATTAATTTATTTCTCAATAAATCTACATTATCGTTAATTTTTCAGTTAAATTGGATACCACTTTCTCTTATTTCTCATTTTAACCAAGCTGGAGTTATTTGAAAAGGTCAACAATCATTACTAGAGCCAAGAGATCCTTTTACAGCTTTTTTTATATAATAATTTCTTCTTCATTCATCTGTTGTATTTTGAGCAATTTTAACAAAGTCATAGAAATTTCATCAGTTTGTTTCTACCTTAGAAACTGTAGATAATAAATTATATACTGTAGCTCATTTATATCATCAATCTGATAGTATTTTAGATATTTTCCTTTCAATTCAATCATCAAATTTAATATCATGAATTTCTTGTATAACTGGTTTTTCTTTGTATTTTTTAGAATCTTCTAGAAATAAATCAAGAATTGCTCAATTTTTTTCATTTTGTGAGATATTAGAATTTAAAATTTTTGCTAAATCTCTTTTTTTATATATTCCTAGGTATGTAACTAGTGACTTAACATTACTATCAACAGATAATATTTCTTGCTTTAAAACTTCAGGAACGGTTGATATTTTCTCAATTTTCTTTTGTGTTTTAACTTTTACTTTTGGAAATTTTTTACTGAGTAGTTTGTATCTGCATGGAATTTGGATTGTAGATCAAGCGATAATAACATCTTTATCTGTAATTTTTGGATTTAATTCCATTATTTTACTCATTTTAACACCAAATTTCTGGGCTATATATCAAAGTGTATCATCATCTTTAATTTTATATTTTATTATATCGAAGTTTGGCTTTGGTAAATTATTTTCAATTTGAACAATTGCTGGTTTTTCAAAATCAACTAAATCCATTTTAAAATCATTTTTTGTAGATGCTCTAGCCAAAATAGGAGCTCAAATCATACTTATAATAGCAGCGGCACTAAAAAATTGTCATCCAATTTTTAAAAGTGGATTAACACGAGTCAAAGATTTTTGAGGTAAATAATTATTCATAAGCCATTTTAAAAAAAATAAATATTTTCTGGACTATAATAGTTTTTTATAAAATGTCAAGAACATTTTATAAAAAACTATTATATGGCTTTGAAATTAATTTCAACTTCTACATTTTTATGACAATGTGGACATTCCTTGATGATTTTACTTGATGGAATATCTTGATTTATTGGGGTAACATTATCTCAAATCATAGATCTCACTTTTTCTACTGCATCTTTTGGTGTTGTATTAGCTTTTAATAAATAGGCATCAGCTCAGAGTTTCATACATTTTTCTATATCATCCTTACTATTTAAATTAGAAAACATGATAATCTTGGTATTAAGAGATGGTGCCAATTCTCTAATAACTCTTAGGGTCTCAAATCCATCCATAGAGGGCATCATAATATCTAAAAGTATTGCATTTGGTTTAAATTCAGTAACTAAGGTAACTGCTGTAAGTCAATTATCAGCTACTTTTACTTCAAATCATTCTTTTTCAAATTTAATCTTATACATTGTTGATAGATCTACATCATCTTCAACAATCAATATTTTATTTTGCATAAATAAAAAGTTAATTAATAAATTATTTTATTGGTAATCTAATTATAAAGGTCGTTCAAATTCATACTTCGCTCTCTACTATTATTTCTCAGCCTAATTTTTCTATAATTGACTTCGCTATTGGAAGTCCAAGTCAAGTACCATTTATATCTCTAGTCAGAGAATTCTTAACTTGTCAAAATTTTTCAAAAATTACTCAAATACTTGCTTTATCAATTCATATTCCAGAATCACGAATTTCTATTTCTAATTCATCAGTTTCTAAAATCTTTGTTTTTAAACTAATTTCTCATCATTCTGGAGTAAATTTGTTAGCATTTCAGAGTATATTTATAATAACTTGTTTTAGTTTATTCAAATCTGTAATAAATTCAAATTTTTCGAACGCAATATCAAGAATAAATTTTTGTTGCTTCTTTTTAAATAATCCATCAAATTCAAAACTAATATCCTTAAACATTTTATTAACATCAATTTTTTCATAAACAAATTCTTGTTTTCCAGATTCAATTTTTGATATATCAAGCATATCATTAATAAGATTTAAAAGCCTTTTTGAGCTTTTATAAACTTGAGTTAAATATTGTCTTACCTCTTCGTTAATCTCACCTGCATCTCAATCTAAAATCATTGAAATATATCACTTAACTGAAGTCATAGGAGTACGAAGTTCGTGGCTTGCAATATTTAAAAACTCATCTTTCTTATTGTCTAATTCTTTTAACTTCTCGTAGGATTCTTTTAAATCTTCTTTTGCAAGTTCAAGTTCTGTAATATCTGTTCTAATTGCTATGTATTCCAAAATATGGTTATTCTCATCTAAAATTGGAACTATTGTAGATTTTACCCAATAAGAATCTCAATTTTTCTTTTTGTTTTTAATATTTCACTTCCATACATTTTTTGATTGAATTGTATCCCATAAGTCTTTAAATAGTTCTTTAGGAGTATCTGGATGTCTTATAATATTGTGAGATTTTCAAATTAACTCATCACTTGTATATTCTGAGAGCCTACAAAATTCATCATTAACATAGACTATATTTCAATTAATATCAGTTTTTGAGATAATATTAGAATGATCTATAGCTAATTTATGCTCATTTAATAATTTTATTATTGTATCATTATAATTTTTTGATAAAAGTATTGAAATATCATCAAAAATTGAATTAATAAAATTTACATATTTAGATTTATCAAATTTAATATAATCTAAGATAGCTCATTTAAGATAAACAACCATCTTTAACAAATCTTCTAATTCAATATCCTTTGATTTAATATAATCAAAAAATTTAGTTGTAAGAAAATGCTCCTCATTTATACTATCAATTCAAGAAAACAAAAAATCATAAATTCTTTCTCAAAAAAATAATCAATATTGTATTTTTTCATCTTTATTAATATCCAGTTCTTTACAAAAATCTTTAACTTCTTTAGAATAAAACCATAAATCTATAATAATTGATTTATGTTCTAACAAATCTTTTTTTAAGGCATTTTTTTCTTCTGTAGAAAGATTATCTTTTTTTTCTAATATACAAACATCGTGTTCTTCAAAATACGTATGTTTATCTACTAGAATTTTTTTTAGTTCTGATTCTCAGAATTTCTCTCACCAATAAAATAATTCTCTAGAATTTAAAATATTTTGTTTTTCTTTGTTAGGCATAATTGGTTTATTAAAAGATTTTATAGATTCCCGCATTCGCGGGAATGACAGAAACAGGATATATCGGGAATGACAGAAACAGGATACATTATATCATTTGTTTAATAAAATTACAATTTTTTTTGAAAATAAAAAAAGATTTGATTTTTATAGTAAAATGATTACTATTTTTATAGTAAAATCATTTTGATTTTTATAGTGTATATTTACCTTATTTAACACAATATTACTTATGATAAATTTTGACAAAATTGTTAATAAATTGTCTAAAAAGGAGTGACAGATACTTTCAATATATGAAATATGAAGTATTTTTGATCCAGATTTTAGAAAATGAAGTACAAAAAATATAAGCTCAATTTATAAAATTATATACAGACTTAAGGCACTAGATATTATTATTCCAATAAAAAATTCGCTGTACTTCATAAATAACAACAAGAAAATAAAAGATATTGAGATAATAGACCTCTATTATTGGAAAATTCTTAAAAAGATAATATCTGATACTGTTTGAAGCGACTATTTTATCTGAAATATAAAGGCACTAGAGATTTTATTAAATGATTATTCAATTAGTCCAAAAATAATTGTCTACAATAAAGAAGTTGATAAAAAAGTCACTTTATCAAAAAAACACAAAATAATTTTTAAAATTTTAATTTCTTGAAAAAAAAGTGAAAATACTAATATTTTCACTAAATTAAAAAAATTCACCAAAACAATAAGTATAAATAATTTATCTTTAAGAATATCAAACAAAGAATTAAGCATCCTAGATTCTCTGCTGATAAGAGACAATAAAAATAAAATTGATTCTTATCTGGTTAATAAATTTTTGAATAAATATAGTCTGCATTTATCTAGAGAAAAATTATGAGAACTTGTAAAACTCAAATACATCACATCTGTAAATAGATTAAAAGAAATTTCAGTGCAAAATAACTATAATTTTCTATATACTCATTGTCTAGACATTATAAAGAGAGAATGATGAAATTGTTTTTTAACAAAAAGGTAATTTATATTTAAAAGATTCTTCGACTACACTCAGAATGACGAAGAAAATTGCTCAAAATGACGAAGAAAATTATTTAAAAAGAGAAGCGTAATAAATATTATTGTTTCGTCACCCTGAGCGGAACGGAGTGAAGTCGAATGGGTCTTTTATTTAATTTCAAGCAATTTTGCATCAATAAATTCATCTGTAATAATTAATTTAATCTTATCAACTAATCTATCAAAAATATAGTAATCTTCATTATTAGTAATCAAATTTAGAGTAATTTTAATATTTCAATCAGAATCTTTTGTGGTATGAATTTCCTCAATATTAATTCACATCTGAAAGAAAATATCAGTAATTTTCTTTAAAACTCAAATTTTATTTTTAAAAATCATTTCAACAATTAAACTCACTTCTTGTTTTTGTTCAGTTCACTCATAATTCGCTTGTATAAATCTATCAAAGCTAAGTTTTTTTAATGAAGGACAAGTTAATTTATGAATACTAACTCAATTTCTAGTCATATATCAAACTATTTTATTTCATTTTTTAGGCTCACAACAATTAGAGATTTTGTATGGAATATTTTTTTCTCATCAAATTATAATATTTTCTGTAATTTCTTCTTTTGATTTATTAGTCTCCTTTTTGTTGTCTTGATTTTCTTCTTCTTTTCTAATTAATTTTAATTTATTTAAAGATGCAAAATTTGCATTTTCTAGAAGTTTGGAAATAATATTTCAAGGCCTTCTTGATAAATTTCAAATTTGAACTAAAACATCTTCTTTCGCTCTGGTATCAAGTATATTTCAATCAATATTTTTCAAAATTGTTACATCCTTATCAAGAGAAATTCAGAAATTTTTCTGTAAATAAGTGTTTAGTATGAATTTTCATCTTTCAATTAACTCTTCCCTATTTGTCTTATTTATATAACTTTTTATAAAATCACGTGCCTTTGCAGTTTTCACAAAAGAAAGCCAAGTTAAGAGAGGATTTCTTTTTTTATCAACAATAATTTCAATACTTTCTCAATTATTCAGTTCATAATCGAGAGGAACAACTTTTCCATTAACTTTTGCGATTGCAATGTGATTTCCAAGCTCAGAATGAATATAATATGCAAAATCAATTGGAGTTGATCATTTAGGAAGATTTACTACATCTCATTTTGGGGAAAATACAAAAATTCTATCATCAAAAATTCATAATTTCATATTACTCATAAATTCAGAATCCTCTTGATCAAGGGATGAATCCACAATATTTTTGATTTCTGAAACCCAATAAGCATCTTTTGCAACTCTAGATTTTCAACTTTCAGAATATGCAAAATGCGCAGCTACTCAAATTTCAGCTTTTAAGTGCATTTCTTTAGTTCTAATTTGAATTTCAGTTGGGTGAGTTATTCATCATAATTCTCTTAATACTCAAGTTACAGTCGTATGTAAACTTTGATATCAATTTTCTTTTGGAAGTGCTATATAATCCTTGAATCTTTTTGGAATTGGTGACCATTTATTGTGTAATTCTCAGAGAATCTCATAACAATGTGGTATTGAATCAGTGATAATTCTAAGTGCAAATAAATCGTATAAATCCTCAACTCTAGTATATCATTTTCTTTTCATTTTCTTGTAAATACTATATGGAGACTTGATTCTGCAAGAAATATCAATTAATGGAATATTACTTGGAATAACTTTATTAATATAATCTTTTACATCTTTATTAAAAATATCTTGTTCTCAATTAAGAGAATCTAATTCTTTTTGTATTTTATTAAATTCAAAAGAATGTAAATTTTTAAAACATAGATTTTCTAACGATTCTTTAAAATCAAAAATACCTAACCTATCAGCAATTGGAGCATAAATATTTAGAGTTTCCTCTGAAATTCTTTTTCTTTTTTCAATACTGGGATGAAATTCAAGCGTCTTCATATTGTGAATTCTGTCAGCTAATTTCACAAAAATAACTCTAATATCTTCACTCATCGCGATAAACATCTTACGAAGACTTGCGATACTTCTTTGTTCTCATTTATATTTTAGTTTTGATAATTTCTCCATTCAAGCCGTAATATAGGCTACTTCTTCTCAAAATATCTCTTTGATATCTTCTACGGTCTTAGTGGTATCTTCTGGCACATCATGAAGCAAACAAGCTTGAATTGTTACAATATCAGGATTTAAAATTAGAAGTTCACGAGTCGCCTCAACCGGATGAATTATATAAGGATCTCCTGATTGTCTAAATTGTCATTCATGAGCTAAGCGCGCAAATAAATAAGCTTTTTTGATATCATCTCTTATTTTTTCTCAAGAAACTTTTGGCATATAAGAAATAACCTTTTCAATTATTTCATCTATAATATTATCAATTTTTGCGTAATCTACTGCTTTTAGAGAGTCTTCTAATATTTGATTTCCCATTCGTTTTTGAATTAATTTTTATTTTTAATAAAGTTATTATATCCATAAATTATTTTTTTTCCAGATAATTAAAAATTTTTCAATATTCTATTGAATTTTTTAAAAAAAGGTTTATACTTGTAAGGTTTTATTTTCTAATTTATTTTGTATGAAAAAATTAATTTTTTTAGTTATATTTATCATAAGCTTAAATATAACTAATGCAAGTGAAGACAATAGTCTTGTAAATCTTGAAAATAGTTGATCTACTAAGAATTTAGAAGCTAATTTTAAACTTAATAGATTTTCATCATGTGGTAATTTTGAAGACGTTACCAAGAAATTTATTAAAGATTATTTTGAAATAAATCCAGGATGAGGTATGTATAGATGAGGCGGTGTAATGCCATTAGATGATGTTATGACTGTAGATAAAGCAGCTGACTCTAATCAATGAGTAACCTGAGAAGTAAAATCTCCTTCGTCTACCGTAGAAGTAAAGCCAGTTTCTGATTATTCTTCTACAAATATTCAAGTTGCCTGAGTTGATGAAAGTGAAATAATTAAGACTGATTGAAAATATATTTATTTCTATAATAGCAAGAATCATAAGGTATATATTCTTACAAAAAAAGAATGAGAAAATTACGATATTGTAAAAATAATTAATATCCCAATTATATATAGTAATCCGGAATTATTCATTGCTCCAAATAAATTAATAATTACAGCTACAAAATATTCAAATTCATATTATGGTTATTATTGGTTTAATAGAACTACAAAATCAATTGTAATTGCCTATGATACAACAGATATAAATAATTTAAAAATTGATAAATTCTATCAAACAGACGGAAATATCATAAAATCAAGAAAAATCGGAGATTATGTCTACATTATCTCAAAAACTGACTTTAATTTCCCATACCATATTTATTATGGTCCAATGATAAATAATGTTCAAACTTTAAATAATACTAAACTAAACACAGATATGGAAGCCAGAAGACTTCTTCCAAGAAAATCTGAGCTAAAACCTACTGATAATGTATGAGAACAAAATGTATCTGTAAGATGAAAGAAAATTCCATATAATCTAACATCTGATTATGACTCAAAATGTGTGGATATAGAGTATCTTATTCCAGACCGTGAAACTATGAAAAAATATAATTTTAATCCTAGTTATGTTACAGTTTCAGCTATAAATATTGCAAATCCAAAGGAAGAAATTAAAACAAAATTACTTTTTGGAGATGTATCAGAAATTCATATGAGCACAGATAGCTTGTATATAACATCTTCTCTTTATACAAACTACAATTTTAGTTGTCCTGTAATCCAGTGTTTCAGAGCTCCATGTCCAGCACTTCCTTGTGCAATGCCATTTTATGGCTCATGAGAAAATACCTTAATTCACAAATATAGTATTGATAAAAATATTATAAATTATAAAGCCACTACAATAATTTCTGGAACTCCTCTAAATCAATACTCAATGGATGAAAATAGCTGATATTTTAGAATAGTTACATCCGTTAATTATCCAGAAAGATATACTTCCCTATTTGTTCTTGATAAGGATTTGAAAGTGACTGGAAGTCTCTCTAATATCGCAAAATGAGAAACATTCCAAAGTTCAAGATTTATTGATGATAAATTGTATCTCGTGACATTTGAGCAAATAGATCCACTTTTTGTAATAAATGTGTGAAATCCAGCTAAACCAGAAATTCTTTGAGAATTAAAAATTCCAGGTTATTCTACGTACCTACATCCTTACAATTCAGATTACCTAATAGGACTTGGATATGACACAAAAACAAACCAATGGTGAGGAACTCAAAATGCTTGAGTAAAAGTAGACCTATACAATATTTCTGATTTTGCTAATCCAAAACAAACCCACACTCTAACTCTAGGTTGAGCCGGAAGTAGTTCAGAGGTCCTATCTAATCCTAGATTATTTACATGGCAATCATCTAAAAAGCTACTTTTTCTACCAGCAACCCTCTATACAAATGCTCCAGATTATTCTACATCTTATAGAAATCTAGATGTATTCCAATGAGCACTTGCAATTAACATTGATAAAGATATCGGAATCAAAGAAAAAGCAAGAGTAACGCATATAAATACAACATGACTTGAACAAGAGAGAACAAAAGAATGTTTACAATATGCCAATGTAGATACTACTCCAAAATGTGAAAAAATAATAGGTGGCTGAGAATATTGTCCTCCAGTATCGCAATATATTCCAACATACTGCTACCAATCATCTCCAATCTGAGAATTCCTAGCAAATAAAATCTGGGATTATAATAACTCATTTGTAATAAGAAATCTATATCTTGATAACTTATGGCTAACAGTAAGTAACGACAAAATCCAAATAAACGACACAAATGCCAGTTTTGGAAAAGTTGGTGAGATTGAGATGAAGTAAAATTTTATACAGAATACAATAATAATCCCGCAGAATGCGGGATTATTATTTAGATTTAATTATTTATTATTTTCAGAAATTTTTGTTCTTTTTTGAGTAGTAATTGAAGAAATCTTAACTCAAGGACCATTTTCTACTATCAAAGTTGTATCTACAAAATCTCATGATATATTTTCTAATGATATTAAATAAATATCCATTTTTCAAGGCATAGGCTCCTTAAGGGACTGTATATTTACAACTAAATCTCATGATTTATATTCAAATACTCATTTATTATCAAAAGGCTTATTATTTACTGAAGTATGTGTTATTCATAAAGATGGTGGCATTTCAAGTGATATATTTCAAGTAGCCTTATCTATTTTTGATTTTTCTGGGAGAGAAGACATGGTTATGCTATATTTATCAAAGTCTGGATAAACTTCATCAAATCAAACTTCTTTAGTTATAGCCTCTGGATTACGAGTTTCTTCTGGAATATTAACTTTATTTTCTTTTTTTTCAACAAAATCAATATGAGTATTATAATTTTGTTGTTTAGGTATATAAGGCATAGCCTCTAACTTTGGTCATTCTCACATATATTTTGTAATTAAAATTAAATGTACAAAAATATAATACCATATAAATGAAAATAATGCAAAAATATGGTATAAAACTTTTGAATTTTTTGAAAAATATGTATAATGCAAACATTAAAAATTAAATTTTAAAGTTATGGCAACCATAGAAATAGAGAATGCTCCTGTAACTTATAAGGTAAGTTATTCGGATTGTATTTTAATAGAAAAGGATAAATTATCTGAAGGAATCAATAGACTAAAAGAAAGTTTTTATAATCCAGATAGAGAAACATACTGACCTTTTGAAGATGAAGATGCTATTAGTTTTCTAAAATTATTAGATTATGAAGATAGAATATAGTAAAACTTTTGAAAAATCTTATAAAAAGAAGGATATGTTTGTAAGGAATAAATTCAAAGAGAAGTTAGCCTTATTTATAAAAAATCCCTTTAACAAAATTATTGATAATCATCCCTTAACATGAAAATATTCCTGATGTAGAAGTATCGATATTACATGAGATTATAGAGCTATTTTTAAAGAACTTTCAAATTGAAAATATGAGTTCATAGAATTTATAAATATCTGAACTCATAGCCAGTTATATTAATTATTTCAACAACAAACTCACCATTAATCAGATACTGGAAAGTATCATTCAAATTAGCCAGAATCTCATAACTACGGATTCTTCCTTCCGTCAGATTGCTTCAAGATGATGGTGAAATGGGGCGATTCTAAATATCTTTTTACCATTTCTAAGTTTTTTGGATGTTATTTGGATTATTACGCTTAGTATTTCAAGGATATAAATTCCTGAGATTATAATTAAAACTATTAAAGTGTCAGTCATCATTGCCATTATTCAGAGATTGGCTCCAAGCGCGAGGGCTCCGACGTCTCACATATAAAATTGTGCTGGTTTGATATTAAACCATAAAAAAGCTATTAGAGCTCAGACAATTATCATACAAAGTGCTGAGAGAATTAGGAGTTTTTGATTGAAGGTAATTATCGCATAGACTGAATAATTAAAAAGAAGAAGTCATCAAGCTAGTCCATCAAGTCCATCGGTAATATTAACTGCATTTGCCATGGAAATTATTATAAATATAAAAAGAGGGATGTAGAAATATCAAATATGGATATCTCATAAAAATGGTAAATTAAAACTAGTATGACCTAATTTGAAATAAAACCAATAAGCTCAAATAAGTGCAAAAAGTATTAGCCAAATCATTTTAAATTTTGCAGAAATTCATTTCGTTCTTCAAATTCATCTCACATTCATATAATCGTCAATAAGTCAAAGTCATCCAACTGTAAAAAGCGTAAATAAAGGCAAATAAGTTTCATTTCTATTAAATAAACTATATTTAACCTTTATATTAAAAAAATGTAAAATATCGGCTCAATAATGCTGTAAAATCATTGAAACTACTACAAGGAAAAAAAGCATAAAAAGTATAATTCCAGCTCACATAGTAGGAGTTCAGGTTTTACTTTTATGAAGTTTTGCAAATTCCGTAGCCTTTCCTACTAGAGCCTCTTCTCTGATTTGTTTTCAAAGTTTATATTTGTGAAGTAGTTTTATAAAAGGTGGTGTAAATAGAAATGTAAGTACAAAAGATACAAGTAAATAACTTAAAAGAAAAATTATATTTCACATATTTTTTTGATTAAAAAGGTATTTTATAAGTAAATCTCATTGTAATCGTCACCCTAAGCGGAACGAAGTGGAGTCGAATGGGTCTTTTTAAATATTTTTTCATTTATTAAAAGGTTTTCTTAATAAAAGATTCTTCGACTTCGTTACACGGAGTTTATACTCCCTTGCGGGGTGCTCAGAATGACGACACAGAAAAGTATTATTTTCTCAACTCAACTCAGATTTTGGCTAGATTTGCAATAATTTTATTTTGGATTTCTAGAGCTACTTCATCGGTCATTGTTTTTTCAAAATCTTGAATAAATACAGAGAAAGTTATTGATTTTTTGTTTTCTCAGACCTTTTCTTTATTTCTGTAAATATCAATAACTCTAGTATTTCTAATAAGAATATCAGAATTATTTATTGCTTCAATAATCTCTCAAACTGGAGTTTTTTCGTTAATTACGAAATTCAGTTCTCTGTCAATTCCTGGGAATTTTGAGATTTCACTAAACTCTAAATTTGAAGCTACATATTTATCAAGAAGTAAATTAAAATTAAGCTCAAAATAAATTAATTTGCTATCATCAATGGAGAAATTCGAAGCTACAATTGGATTAACATAACCAAAACTAACAATATTTTCTCCCGAATCTAATTTAAAATGTCCTGATTTATTTGGATGTAAATAAGATAAGTCCGTTCCTTGAGCTACACTGTATTTTATTCCTGGTAAAATAAAATCTAGAAATCCAGTTAAACTTCATTTTACAAAATCAAAATCATTTCAAAAACTAACTCCGGCTAAATTAAGCTTTTCTTCTAGTTTATCTCAAGCTTTTTTGTGAGTTTTTCCAAGTTCAAAAAATGCAAAATCATTTCAAATTTTTATATTATCTGCTACATTTTGCAGTAAATTTGCAATCATATTTCTTCTTAAAATTGTGAATTCATTGCTATATGCATTTATTATCTTAATCGAATTAGAGTGGTCTGTAATTCCTATTTTCTCATCTAGAGTTTCATTTGAAAACGAATAATTATAGACTTCGAAAAAATTATGAGATCCAAAATAATTAATAATTTTATCTTTTAGCTCAATTGTTTTATTTTTAGATCCAATGGTAAAATCTCATTTTATTGGGGCGTCCTCAATTTTATCATATCAATTTATTCTACCGATTTCCTCTACTATATCCTCTTTTATTGAGATATCTTTAGTTGCTCTCCAAGATGGAACTTTTATTTTATAAATATTTCCGCTCAGACTAAATTCAAATCAAAGTGCTTTTAAAATTCTTTCGATTTCTTTTTTTTCAATTTTTATTCATAATTTATTTTCTACAAAACTTTCTTCTATAGAGACATTTATATCCTTAATTTTATTCTCATCAAGATAGCTTGAATAATCTATGATGCAATAATCTTTACCTAGATAATCCAGAAAATCAACGGCTCTACTTAGTGCAATTTCAGACATCAGAGGGTCAAAAGATTTTTCATATCTAGTTGATGAATCAGAGCGAAGTCCGAGTCTTTGAGAAGTTAACCTAACTGAGACTGGATCAAAACAAGCAGATTCTAAATAAATATTATCTGTAGTTTCAGAAACCGCAGATTCAGCTCCTCACATAATTCAGGCTATTGCAAGAATTTTTTGCTCATCAGCAATAACTAAATCAGTATTTTTTAAAACGTATGATTCTCAATTTAGCGCATTTATTTTTTCTCAAGCGTTCGCCATTCTAACTGATATTTTTCAGCTAATTTTGTCAGCATCAAAAGCATGCATTGGCTGCCCAAGCTCTGTCATGATGTAGTTAGTCATATCCACCATATCAAATTTAGCATTTATTCCAGATTTAAATAGAGAATATCTTATTGCAAAAGGCGAAATAGAGGCATTTACATTATCTATTCTTACAAGATTATAAGCCAAAACTTTGTCTGACTCAATGCTTACTTTTAGTTTACTTTGAGTAGAGCTAAATTTCTTAATATAATCTTTAAAATTAAGAGAAAAAATTGCGCCAAATTCACGAGAATTTCCGATAACACTAAATAAATCAGGTCTATTTGTTATAAATTTATTATCAATTTCAAAAACAATATCAGCTAATTTTAGCTTAAAATTCTTTCCGTCAAATCAAGGTAGCTCAACTTCTAAATCAAAAAATGGTTTTCATAAATTAGCTTCAAGTATTTTTTCATCAAAAATTTCTTCTAATATCATAATTCCGGGAGCTCTATCCTGCTGAAAACCAAGCTCATCCTCACTACAAATCATTCCGTTACTTTCTTCTCACCTGAGCTTTGTCGCTTTTATTTCAAATCATTCTCCAAGTTTTGCTCAGACTGTTGCCACTGGCACATATTTTGCATTTGTAACATTTGTAGCCCCACAAACTATTTGAGTCTTTCAAGCTTTTCACAAATCAACTTGAACAACATTTAAATGATCTGAATCTCTATGAGGTTTTACCTCCAAAACTTTTCAAATTATAATTTTGTTTTCCTGCCCGAAATACTCAATTCCATCAATTTCAGCCGTATAAATAGAATACTTATGAGCCAAATCCTTCACTCACAATGAGTTCAAAACCCCACTAATATCAGTAAAGGCCGACACCCAATTTAAAGAAATTTTCATGTTTACAATTAATAATTAATTTTAATCTGCCAAATTATATAAATTTTTTCAAAAATGCAAAATAAAATCCACCTTCAATATCTACAAAGATGGATTTATATTTAAAAATTAGAATTTTCTTAATTACTGACAAAGATATCAAAAAAGAGTACAAGTAGTCATTTGCCGGTAATCACAAAATGTTGCATATGTAGGTGTACATGTTGTTGTTAATATAGTTGTTTGTGAAGAAACCACACAAGAGATAGTCTTAAGAAGTGTGGTTTTATTGTAAAGAGGAATTTTTGTACAATTGGAACTTGAGTCTGCTTTTAAATTTAGTGCAGCTTGTACTGCAGTACTTATTGGTTTATTTAGGTCAGAAGTATTATCCACATTTCATAATCCAACTTGTGATTTTGTAAGTCAAGTTAAAGCTGAACCATTCCCATTGGTTGCAAGCTTTGCATCTACATTTTCTTTTAGATAACCTATATTATTTATCATATCATTCCAAGCTGAAGCAGTAAGTCAGCTTCCGGCTCATACATTAGGCTGTGCTGTCCAAGTGTATGCATAAATTATCCCAAAAATTCAAATACCAAGAGTAAATCAGATTGAGACTAGCAATCAATTTCCAATTTTAGAAATTAGGTGTTTTAGTGTAGTTTTCATAGCTTTTTATTAAATTGTAAAAAATACAAAAGTATTATATTTTAATTTGTATAAAATACAAGAAAAATTTGTGATTTTGAATTTATAAATATAATGAGGTTATATTAATTTTTTAAGAGAAATTATGAGAAAAATATTATTTTTTGTATTGTCATATATTTTCGCGGTGAGTCATGTTTTGGCGGAAGATAATTATTTGGGGATTGATAATAATGATTTAAGAAATTGAAATGTGGGGATAGATCAGATTCCAAAGACAATAACATCTGTAACTAGCGCTATTATAATGGCTTCAGCTACAATTTCTATGCTTATGATTATTGTCGGGGCTTTTAGGCTGGCACTTCCTACTTCTGATAATAAACAAAAATGAAAAGACGCAATAATGTTTGGAATTATTGGTTTTATTGTAACACTTTCGGCATGGTTTATTGTAAATACTTTAATTGCTAATTTATAATTTATGTTTAGTTGGGAATTTAATTCAAAAAAAGAGAAAAGCTCATCGTGGTATACTGTAGCCATTATTATTGCAATTTCATTAATTATTTGGTGATATATTGTGGGACTTTATGTGATGAGTATCGTGATTTTTATGTTTATTTGAGTGTATATTTTGATAGAAAACAATACTCCGGATATTATCGATATTGAGATAGATGACAATTGAATAAAAGTTTGAGATACTTTTTATGATTATCCAAAAATAGAAAAATTTAGCATTATTTACAATAAAAATATTCCAGTTTATCTTAGATTAAGACTTAGAGTGAGATGATTTAAATTACTTGATTTGCCTATTACAAATGATGTAAATACAGCCTCAGTGAGAGCTTTCTTATCTGATTATGTTGAGGAAGATGAGAAATGAGAAATATGAGCTATTGATAGAATTCTAAATTATTTAAAATTGTAAGAAGTTTCTAAGTGACTCTTCCCTATTTCAGTAATTATTCTTCATCTTCCAGTTCTTTCAATAAATCAAATTTTGAGTAAAAATGGTTCAATTACATCTTCAATTGTGTCCTCTTCTTCTCATACAATAGACGAAAGTGTATTAAGTCAAATTGGTTTATCAGAAAAACTATTGAGAGTTTCAAGAATTTTTCTATCGAGATAATCAAGACCTAGCGAGTCAATTCCAAGCGCACTAAATATATTCTCAATTCCAGAAATACTTTCTACATCTTGTCCAACTGTCTGATAATCTCTGACAATTTTCACAAATCTATTTACAATTCTTGGGGTTCATCTACTTTTTTTAGCTACAATATCGCAAATTTCGTTGTTTTTTATCTCACATCAAAGAATTTTTAAAGACCTTTTTACAATTTTACCCAGTTCATCTCTATTATAAAAATCAAGTTTGAAAATATTTCAAAATCTATCTCTTAGCGGACTAGAAAGTGAAGATAGCTTAGTTGTAGCACCAACTAAAGTAAATTTTGGAATATCCATTTTAATTGATGTCGCTCCGGTCCCAGATCCAACCATAATATCAATTGTGTAATCTTCCATCGCTCAATACAAAATCTCTTCAATTTGAGGCTTTAATCTGTGAATTTCATCAATAAATAATATATCTCATTCAGAAATTCCAGTTAAAATTGACACAATATCTGCTTGTTTTTCAATTGCTGGACCTGAAGTATGTTTAAGATTCACTCTCATTTCATTGGAAATAATAAGAGATAGCGTAGTTTTACCAAGTCCAGGAGGTCAATAAAGTAGGATATGTTCGAGTGGTTCTTTTCTAATATTAGCGGACTTAATGGCAATATGAAGATGTTTTTTGATAGAATCCTGCCCAATATAATCCTCCAATAATTTTGGACGAAGCTTGAGTTCATTTAAAGAGTCCCACTCGCTTTCTTTCGAAGAAATTACTCTTTCTTTTACTTTTTCAACTTTTTCTTTAGAAGATTTTATCGCCATATTTTTAAAAAATTAAATTTAACTATTCTATTTATATCAATTTTTTAAAAAAAATCTACTTTATTTCAAATATAGCTCATCTTGAAAATATTTCTGTCTCATCTTTACTAATTATATCGGGAAAAATTATATCGCAAGTTCTAATTTCAGCATTAAATTTGATACTAAAATCACACGGACAACTTTCGCAAGTTAATTTTCAATTTATAAATCAGTTTTGTGAAAACTTTTCTTGCAGACATTTATTTTCAATTTTTTTAATTCAGCTAAATTCATTTAAAACAGGACATCCGGTATTCGATGCTGGTCAAGAAACTAAAGGACACAAGTCATTAATATCCAAAACTCCATCACCATCTCTGTCGGAATTTTTAACTACTTCTACTTGAATTGAGGCCAAAGCCTCATGATTGCTTTCATCTGTAACTCTTAAAATTACCGTATAAACTCAGGGATTTAAATAAATATTTGTAGGATTTTTAAGATTTGAAATATGACTATCTCAAAAATCCCGGCTATATGTATATTTGGAATCTCATCAAGAGACAATCGAGTTAAAATCTATCTTTAGAGGTCCAGATCCATAAATTGGATTAGCAGAAATATTCGCTCTAATTCAAGCTTTATCGTCGCTACTTATAAAAATTTGAGAATATGAAGTAGATACTTTAGAACTACCTAAGTCCTTAATAGTCAACTTAATTATCCATTTTCAGTTAGTTTTTAAATCAAAATCATTAAGACACTTCCCTTCCTTTTTGATAATTTCTTTTGTGGTTAAATTAGTAAATTCCCAACTGTAAGAAAAATTTCAGCTACTTTCTGTATATCACAAAAAATCGTAAATAGTAGCACTCGTTTGCGATAAATTAGATAATGTTCATCTTCAAGAACAAGACCCTGAATTGTCTTTATCATAGATTTTAATTTCTGATGATAAATCTCAATTATCATTACTTTTTAGCTCACAAGAATTTATTCCAAATATTTTATAAGCCATATTGATAAACTCAGCTTTGTTAATATATTCATTCGGAAAAACTTTTTTATCACTATTAATTTTTAGAATTCAAACCTCAATTCATTTTTTCGCAAAACCATACCAATTATCATCAACATCAGAAATTTCTGTTGTTCTTGAAATATTAGAATTTAGCTCATCATTCCAGATTTTTGCAGTTCTAAGTAGTACGGTTACAGCTTCAATTCTTGTGATATTATTCTCTGGACAAAATGGAGTTTCACTATAAGTTTTGTTATTTTGACAAATATATTTTGAATTACTATCCAATAAATATCATTTAATAATTCAATCTTCCTTTCCGCTTGAAATACAGTAAAAATAAGGATTAGGTTTTTCTACATCTACAAAAGGAGAACTAGTGTATTTCAAAATATCAGAAATGCTCGGCGAAATACAATCCTTACATCAAACTCAAACTACAATTCCGACAAATTCATCTCTTCTAATAAGTCAGTTTGGGTTGAATTTGTGCGATAAATTATCTTTTATGATTCACATATTATAAAGATATTCTAGATTTGAATAGAAATTATCACTCTTATTTACATCCGTAAAAGGAAGTCATCTAGCACTTGTTAATAAGGAAAATGACAATAAAAATAAAAAAAGACTTACTTTTATTGATTTTTGTATTTTTAGAGTTAATTCCAATTTATTCATATTATTTTTTAGTTATTTCTTTTACAGTAATTTTTATTATCTGATTTTGCGTTCAAACTGACGTATCAGCATTTTGAATATATACAATTCTAGAATACAGATTTCCATCATAATCTCAAATATTTAAAATATTATTTCAATATTCATCTACATATTTATATTTTTCGTTTAAGGCTCCGGTTAAAATATTAAATTTTTTATTTTCTGTATCTTTGTAAAGATAAATATTTTCTCACTCGGTAATTCACTTAGTGTCAATTGATTTTATTATATTTACTGTATTGTTTTTTAGAAAAAAAACTTTATTATTTTTAATAAAATTATCTTCTAAACTGTAATTAGAGCCAATAATTGTTGCAATTCAAGAAATCACTAATGATATTATAAACATTCATATCAAAAGTGAAACTAGAGTTTCTCATCTTTTATTAAATTTTTTCATTAATATTTTATTAAATCAGAAACATTGTATCATATTTTTTGATTTTGTAAAAAAATTAATGATGTCAATAATCTTCTCAGTCTCAATCTCAGGCTCATTTGTCCTTTTTCTTAAATAATGAAGACAAAAATCACTTAAGCATCGAAGACACAATATCAGCAAAAAGTAGCTTATAAATGACGTAAAATACGCCAAAAACTATTATAATATGAATATATGAAATTAAGAAAGCATATATTTTAGATCAAGATAGAAATTCTGTAAATTTTGGCCATTTTTTGAGTAAACTAAATGCATTATCAATTTTAAAAATATAGATTTGTTCGATTAATCAAGCCAAAATTGCCGAGAATAATAAAATAAGTAAACTTGATAAAAATATTGTTACAAATATTTTTAAGGCTGGATTTTTGGTAGACGATCCTTGAAATCATCAATTAATTGGCACCAAAATTGATAAAATAATTATTAAATAAACTGAAGATCCGACAATAAATTTAACAATTTTCTCACTCATAAATGTCAGAGAATAGGAATCATTTCCGCTATATCAAAGCAAAATTTGAACAACTATAAAAATTGAAATTCAAAGCACAATTCAAAATAAAGCTTCATAAATTTTTGAAGTTCATAAAATTGCAAAAATTATGAAAAAAACAAAAAATCAAATCAAAATATACACATCATTTTGTGGATTTAGACCCAGAGTATTTCAAATTTGTAAAATTATTTGTTGCATTTTATATAATTATATTTTGATTTAAAAAAGTAATTGAGCCAGTTTTAATAGCAGAATGTTCATAAATATCATCTCAAATAGAATCTAGCGATAAAAATAAATCTAGAATACTTCAACTTATACTAACATTTTTAACAAAATTTCAAATTTTTCAATTGTTAACCTCAAATCATTCTCACTCGAGCGCGAATTTACCGGTAGAAAAATCAATAGTATGAAGTCACATTAAATTCGTAAATAAGAAATTTGTATTTTTTAAAAAATCCTTGGTTTTGTCTCAAATTAGAGCAATATTGGCATAAGTTGGATTTCAATTTGGATCTTTGGAATATTTTTTTGCATTTTTAGAATCAAGAAAAATCTCGTCTAAAACTCAATTTTTGATAATAAATAAGTCTTTTGTGTCAATTCACTCAGAATCAAAGAATCTGTTAAATGGAGAACTGTCTATATTATGAATTGATTTTATATTTAATTTGTCTGTTACAATTTTTTTTCAGATATCTCATTTTTTTAAGAAAGAAATTCATTGTCTGATTTTTTCTCCACTACATCAACTCAGTAAAATATCTAGGAAATCTCCTGCTAAATTATTTTTAAATGTAACATTATAAAATCAAGATTTTAATTGGGATTTTTGAGGATTAACTTTTGCGAGAAGTTTTTGCTCAGTTTTGGCTATAAAATCGGAAGTTACATTCTCATAATTTGAGCTATAAAAAACTTCATATTCTGTGTCAGAAAAATTTAGAGTATCATAATAAAGTCATAAAAAATATGAGTTTTGAGTTGATTTATGCGATTTAGAAGCGCCAAGAGAATTTATAAAATATCTATTTTCTGAATTTAGAGAATATGAAAATGCCTCAACTGAAATGTTAGGACTAAATTTATAATTTTTGACTTTATTCCGCTGTGATAAAAGAAAATCTCAAGAAATGTCGTCTATATCAAATTTTATTTCATCAACATCTAGACTATTTTTTGTCGGAAACATATAAATATCAGAATCAGCGCTACCTACCTCAAGAAGTCATAAGTTATCTTTAATTTTATCACACAAATCCTCATAAGACAGCGAATTTTGTTTTATTGTAAGTTTTTTATTGTTTTTGATAATATTTAAAATCAGACTCACATCCGTATCTTGACTCACACTAATTTCATCTCAAACTGGAGTGAATGAGATTTCTTTTGATTTAGTTTCATAAATATTCAAATATCACTCTATATTAAATTCTTGCCATATTTGAGATAATTGCTTAAGTGATTTTTCTATTTTTTCCATGCTATAAAATTATTATTTCATACATTCTAATAATAAAAATGAAAAAATCAAAAATAGAAAATCTTTATTATTTTGTGAGAGTATTTAAAATATAGTCTTTTCCGTCAATATTTATGATATAATTTCAATTAGTTTTTTTCAATTTTGCCTCAGCAAGGTTGGATTTAAGGTATCAAGAATTAAATTGACCACTTGAATTTATATTTCAAAGATAAGAAAATGCAACTACAAAAATTCCTATAAATCAAACTAAATTTGTGTTTGAAATCTCTTTAAATTGAAGAAAATTTTTAAATTCAATTAATTTATTTTTTATTTTTATTTTCATAAATTTATATAAAACTATACTTTTAAGAGAAATTAAATCATACTTTTATTAAATAGTCAAATTTTAATTTGACAAAAAGTAACATTACGATATATATTAATATAATGTAATAATTTTAATAAAAAAATTTTATAGATGAATACAATAAATAGTTGAATAAATTCTTGAGCTTGAAATGAGCAAGCATTATTAAATTTACTAGAAAATTCAAAAATAATCTGAGAAAAATTCATAAAATGAAATTTATTATCTGAATGAGATCTTAATAAAATTATAGATTATCAAAAAAAAATAGCTAATTCAAATAAGGATATATGAGAAATTCCTTCATTTTTAGAGATATTATTTTGATCTAAAAATATTGAAAAAAACAGAAAAAAATTCCTTGATTTTATTGCAAAAAATTGAATTATTCCTACTGATAGAGAACAAATAAAAATTATAGAATCAAGAGTAGAACCTTTAACCTCTCAAAAAGAAGAAGTTAAAGACAAGACTCAAAGTATTATAAATTTACCTGTAGATACTGATGTAGTCCCTATTAAAAATAATATACCTAGAAAGCAAATATGAGAAGCTCTGATTGAAGCTCAATTTATTACTCAAAAAAATCTTGAGGAAGCTCTAAAATATAAAGCAGAAAAGGCAAAAGATGGTAAAATAATGATGGTTTGAGAAATATTAATGATTCTCGGTTTTATTGATAGGAGAAAATTTTTAAATTTTATAAAATCTCACCCTGAATTCTCTATGAAAACGGGTGAGCTTCTGGTAGCAAATAATTTAATAGATTGAGAACAATTAGAAAATGCAATAGCATTACAAAGGGATTGGGAAGCAAAATGAACAAAAAAACAAATATGAGATATTTTAGTTGAAGATATGGGAGTTGTGAGTAAAGACAGATTATTAAAAATCATAGCTCAACAAAAGAATATGATTAGATCAAAACCTAGTATTTCTGGTATAGACCCAAAAATTTTTCCTATTTTTAGCAAAGAAAGAAGAATAATGAAGGATCTAAATTTTGTACCTTATAGAATTTTTCAGACATACAAAAATGAAGATAAATTATGAGATAAAGATAGTAAGGCGCCTCCTGAAATTAAAGGATGTATTATTACAGTTTTATCTGATGATTCAGCAGGAAAAAAAATAGAAGAAATAAAAAGACAGATTTTAAAAAAATCTTCAGAAATTAAAGAAGCTATTTTTACAAATCTAAAAAAAGAGGAATTAAATGATTTATCAATTGAAATAGTTTTTGAATATGCCACAAAAGATGAAATAAACCCATTTATTGATGAATGTGTCAAAAATGAGGGAGTTTTTAGGAAAATGAGTAGAGAAAAAATGGAACCAAAGCAAGATTTTAAAAGTGCTTCTGGTGTTTTTAATATTTGAAAAAATTTTAGATCTGAAACTAATGACAATCTTAATAAATTTGCAGATATTTTAATAGAAGCAATAAATAAATGAGCATCAGATATTCATATAGAACCCGAGGAAGATAGAGTAAGAATTAGAGCGCGCGTTGATTGAGTACTTCAGCAAATTGGAGAGTTACCAATTCAAATTAGTAAATGATTTACAAATACTATTAAAAATTATTTTGTTTTCGCTGATTCTTGGAAAAAAAGTGAAACATACGATGAAAGAATAAGTGTTTATTATGATGATAAAGATATAAAAGTTGATATTAGATTTTCTCTAATACCTACAAATTTCTGAGACACAATAGTTGCTCGTCTATTAATTCAAAAAGATATAATTCCATCAGTTCAAGAGCTCTGAATGAGACTAAATATTGCCAGAAAATATGAACTTGTAACAGTACTTCCAAGTGGTATTATTATAATAACTTGACCTACATGAAGCGGTAAAACTACAACACTGTATTCAACTCTATCTAATCTTAATAGTGATGAAAAAAATATAGTGACAGTGGAAAATCCAATTGAATATACCATTAGATGAGCAAATCAAATAGATGCTGGCTGAAAAAATCAAATATCATTTGAAGTTGTACTAAAAACAATATTAAGACAAGACCCAGATATTTTGATGTTTTGAGAAATGAGAGATTTAGAGTCGGCTCAAAATGCTATAGCAGCAGGTCTTACAGGTCGCTTATTATTATCTACTCTTCATACAAATGATGCGATATCTGCTATAGATAGGCTTATAAATATGTGAATAGAGCCATTCTTTTTGGGCTCAACTCTTGTGTCTCTAGTAGGACAAAGATTAGTTAGAAAAATATGTCCACACTGTATTACAGATTACACTCCAAATGAAAATGATCTCTCATATTTAAAAAGATATGTAAAAAATATGGGTAATTATCTTAAAGAACATAAAATAAAATTTAAAAAATGAAAAGGTTGTGATCATTGTAATGATACTGGATATAAGTGAAGAGTAAGTATTGTAGAGCTATTTTGTGTAAATGAAGAATTAAAAAAAGCGGTAATTCAAAGAAAAACAGCTTCTGAACTCGAAACTATAGCCCGCAGATATGGTATGACAAGTATGGCTGAGGATGGATTTTGTCGTGTTATAGAATGAGAAACTACCCTAGAAGAAGTTTTAAAAGTGGTTAGAACTAATCAGTTCCCAAAACAAAAAAGAACAATGGAGGAAATACAAAGACTACTTTATTGAGAAATGAGCCAACATGAAATCGAAAATGCTGTATATGGTGAATCTATGGATGAAGAAGTAGATATTAATGAACAAATTGTTGGTGTATTAAAAGAAAATGATAAAATCTTAAAAGAATGAATTATAGTTGAAGCTAACCTGACAGAAAACCAAAGAATTTTAATTGAATTAATAAGAAAACAAGAAATTTTTAATGAAGCTATTTTAAAACTTTTAAAAAATAAATAAAGTCTATATTTTCTTATAACTCAAATAAAATCCAGGAAAATAAATTGCTCAAAATATCACAAAAGATATAATCAGACTCAAGAATACTCAGAGAGAAAAATGAGAAATTATCAAAAAATTAACTAAAGAAGCCAAAACTCACAGAAAAAGTATTTTGAAAGTATAACCCGGCATAAAATTAAATCTAAAAATATGGCGAGAAACAAAATAAGTGCTAGCTACTAAAAATACTTGAGAAATAAGCGTAGCCACAGAAGATCCTACAAAAGAGAAACGAGGAATTAAAATAATATTTAGGACAATATTTAGAATTGTAAGATAAAAATTAATCTTAAGAAGCCTTCCCTGCTCTCAGGACGCTATGAGAATATATGTAAAAATAGATGATATAAAATAAAATAAGAAAATGAAAATCACAACATTATAAGAGTCCAGAGAATTATAGAGATATTTGCTATGATCTAGATATTCTCTGCTGGCAATAAGTGATAAAATTTCTCTTCAATTTACAAGTGAAAATCCAATAATTGCTATTCAAAAAGCAAGTAAAAGTTTATAGGATTTTGAAACAAGCATTTTCATTTCAATATTATCTTTTTTCTTGATAGCATTGGTAAAAAGTGGTAACATAGACTGGAGAAAAAGTCATCCAAAAAGCATTCAGACTTCAACAATTTTCATAGGAACAGAGTAAAGCGCGATACTGGTATCAGCTATATTTCTCGGCTCCATAATAGATAAAATAATTACATCAATTTTAAAATAAATAACATTTAAAAACATTGCAAGTCCATATGGAATAGACATTTTCACAAGACTTTTAATTTGAGGTAAATGAAATGAAAAATTGATTTTCTCGACTTTTCTGGAATAAAAATAAATCAGCAAAGTCATGACAATATTACCAAAAACTCCGGCAAACATAATCCACAAAAACGCACTAAATTGCAAATGTGAATTTCACATTATCGCTCATTTTGGATATAAAATAAAAACCACAAATAAGATAAGCAAGAAATTTGCAATTTTTCAAACAGTGGTAGAAATAAATGAAAACTCAGTCTTAAGGTAGGCTTGAAGAAGAGATAAAATAGCACTGTTCATCAATCAAAAAAATACAAAAAATGAAGTGATAAATATTGACCAAAGTGCAAGACTGGAATTATATCATGGCAAGAAAAAGGCAATTCCAACCGCTAAGAATATTATCAAAAAACCAAGTGATAATCTAATTGTCATCATATTTCAGATGATTTTTCTCACTATATCTTTATTTTCCCTATTCGCGGAAATCTCCCTAATCGTGATAGTAAAAAGCCCCATATCAGCTATTACTGCAAAAATTGAAAGATAGTTATAAATCTTAGAATAAAGCCCATAATCATCAAGACTCAGGTAATTTGTGAGTATTTTAATGAGGAATATACTAATAAAAGCTGTCGAGAACTTCCCAGCGAGTTGAGCTATAGTATTGAAATATACTTTTTTTGTTGCCAAATTAATTTAATTACAGATTATAAATATATAAGTTTAATAGATTTTATATTTTTTAAATTAAAGTCAAAAGATAAACAAAAAATTCTGGAAATTTTCCAGAATTTTTTGTAAAATTTTTCAAGGAAAACTAGCTTGAAAACTTAAAAAAAGCTTTTCAGAAAATAGTAAACATTGGTTTTTGTATTCAATATTCTAAAATTAATATTTTTCTTTTCTTTCAATTTTTATCTATAATTATAGCCTGTCTAGCATTTTTTCATTTAGAAATTTCCTTCATTTCTCATAAATCACAAACCTCACATTCACTACCTTCAAAATGAACTCTATAAATTTTATTTTCTTTTGTAACATATCTAGTATCTTCATTTTCAAGTACTATTTTTGCTACTTCGTCTCAATTTGGTAAATTATCTCTATCCCAAATACTAACTATTTTATTTCATTCTACACTGTATTCTTCAGTTTTATTCAGCATATATTTTGTTATAAATCCAGCAGTTTTTGAATTTCTACTCAATTCTACTTCTACAATATTTTTTCAACCTGGTAAATAAATATTTGACATCCAGTAAAGATTACAATCATCAATAATTATAGGCTTTCTTGTATCTATATCAATATAATTGTTTTTAATCTGAGCTACATTTTTATCAAAAAAATCAATAATATAATTGGAATTAACTCAATTAACAAGATTTCATTCAATATCTCAAACAATCAAATAATCCGGACGAATTTCAGATAGTATTTCTTCAAATTTATCATTAACTCTTTTTACAATATCATCTTTTTGAGTAGGTTTAATACTTGTATGATTATCAACTTCTGAATTATCAACAAATTTATCATCTTCAAATTGTCTTAAAGTAGCTATTGCGATACTGTAGGCATTTTTATGGGAATGATTAATTCAAGATTTATACAGAGCTTCTTTATGCTCAGTATAGAATTTATCCACCTCATTCGCGAATTTCTTCACATTTGTCTCATCTTTGAAAAATTCTAGGATTTTAGATATATTTTCCTCATATCTTAAAAATTCTTCTCTATATTCTTTATTATTCCGATTTCATAGAAATTGTTTTTTGATATTATAAATATGTTGATATTCATCGGCTTCTATATCCTGAAATATACAGCTAATTAATGACTTAAAAATCGCTGGATGAGCCAAAATCTCGTAGATATTACTACAAGTTTTTCTTTCTTGCTCAAAATTTTCTAAAGTATTCATAAGTTATAAAGTTAATTAGTTAAATTACATTTTTTCTACTCAATCTTTTGTAACAATTACTTTTATTTCTTTTCAATTATAGTTAATAATAATTTCTGTTCATCCACGTCTATCATTATATGAACATATATCGCATAATTCACATTGCTTATTATTGAATTCAACTCTAAATAATTTATTTTCTTTTGTAATATACCTTTCTTCTCAATTTTCTAAATTTACGCTTGAAATAAGAGTTCATTTAGGTATAGATAGTAAATCTGATTTTCAATAATAAGGGTTGGAAGCTTTAATAATTTCATGTCATTCTACTCTAAAAATTTCATTTTCTTTTGTAATATAAATTATTTTTTGATTTAAGTCTTTATCTCTTATATTTGCTCTTCTTATTATTTTTCAATTAGGTAAAGTATTATATCTAAATAAACTAATAACCTCACATCATTCTACAATAACAGGTTTTCTTGAGTCTGTATAAATAACTCTTCAATTAACTTTTATGACATTTTTACCAAAAAACTCTTTTATTTTTCATTCTTTTTCCTTAACAAGATTTCATTCAATATCTCAAGCTATAGCTTGTTCTCTATATCACTCAAATATTTCTCTGAATTTAAGATTAACTTGAGACTGAATATCAACTACGGCAGATATTTTAGCATTAATACTTGTAAAATTTTGCTTTGAATCATTCGTTTCTTTCACTTTTTGATTTGCAACACTTCTAAGAGTCGCTATTGCCATAACATAGGCATTTTTATGAGAATCATTGATTCAAGCTTTCTCAAGTGCATTTTTATGTGTTAAATAAAAAATTTCTACTTCCTTTGCAAATTTCTCTACATTTTCTTTTTTCTGAAAATATTTAACAATTTTCTCAATATGAAGAAAAATATGGTGTATCTTACTTGATTTATCAGGAACAATATTATTTATTGTTTTTGGGTTTATTTCTGGATAAATACAATTCATAAGCGGATTAAAAATTGCTGGATGAGCCAAAATCTCGTAGATATTACTACAAGTTTTTGGTTCACGTTGTATTTCATAATCACTTATTTTATTATTCATAGGTAGTAGGGTTAGTTAAATAAAAATTATTTTAATATTCTAAATTCAATATTTAAGTAAAATAGAACTTCTTGTTTCGGGATTAATACACTTTCCTCATATTCTAATTATATCTCCACCAGAAAAATTTCTTACTGCTCATTCATTTTTTCCATTAATATCTATCAAATTTCACTCAATATCTCAAACGATATCATATTTTTTATATTCATTAAATATCTCATAAAATTTTGCAATAACTTGAGAATTAATGCTTGGTATCTGGGTAAGATTAGAACTTGTTTTATTAGTTTTTGTTTTAGTTTTATTCTGCATATCCGCAACTGCTCTAATAGTCGCTATTGCCATACTGTAGGCATTTTTATGAGAGTTATTTATTCAGGCTTTATCAAGTGCCTTTTTATGTTCTAGATAGAATTTCTCTACTTCCTGTGCAAATTTCTTTACATTTTCTTTTTTCTGAAAATATTTAACTATTTCTTTAATATGAAGATTTATATAATGTTCTCTACTTGATTTATCAGGAAGAATAGCGATATATGTTGCTGCACCAAGAGATGCAACATCAGGAAAAATACAAGTTATCAATGGATTAAATACTGCTAAATGTGCCAAAATCTCAAAAATATTTTCGCAAATTTTTGATTCTTGCTGTATATGATGTTCAGTTACAAGATTATTGTGATCATGTAGAAAATTATTTTTCATATTTTATAAAATTAGTTAAATAAAAATTATTTTTGAGTTAAATCCTTGACTTTTCAAGTTACTTTTTCTACGACTCATTTAGTGTTAATTTGCTCTGGTCTGAATTTTTCGTAGAAAAGTTTAACCTCGTTGTCTCCGTAGGGAATGCCATTAATCAGTATTTTTCAGTTTTCAAATCTAAAGTTATATCATTCTGGAATCTCAATTGCAACAAAGTTTCAATCAACTTTATATAAAGGATATATTTGAACTCCATCCATATCTGAATTCCAAGCTTTGGCAAAAATAAAATCTTCTGTCTTGATTTGTTCGTGAATTATTACAGTTTTATATTCATATTCCTCTCTAAAATTATCTTTTAGCCTTGGTAATATAATATTTCTTCCAAAAATATTTTTACAAACATCAATATTTCAATCAATAATATCTCAATCAATATAAATTCTAATATTATTATCATCAAAAAATGTTTTATGATTACAAATTTTAAAGGCTTCAAAACCCCAACTTTCCTCGGTATAAGAGCAAATTTGATTTGTTTTATAATTCCATAAATTTATGAATGTTTTTTCTACTCAATTTATAATACAATCAAAATCTTCCATATCCACTCTATATAAATTAGAAAATTTTCCTATAGGATTTATCTGTCAATTTACAATTTTAAGAGGAAATTTTCAGTCCTGAGGTCATTTGTTTTGTCAAATAGAATTATATAAATCTGGATGTATATAAGGAATTCAAGCATTAGAAAGATATACCCTTCTTGGTAGAATTACTTTTGTTAGTTCATTTCAAAGATCTTTTCTATAATATAGTTCTCATTTTTTATCCAAAACATATTCTTCTGAATATATTTCCTGAATTTCAATTTGTTCTCAATCACACATAAATTCCTTTCAAGAAATTTTTGTAGCATTTCACACATTACAAACATAACGATTATAAAAATATTCATTTACAATTTCACATATTCGAAGAGCTCTAAATTCTGGATAATTCATATTACAAATAGCTTCCACACCATCTACTGATACTTTAATAACTTCTCTTTTTATGGATTCAAGTAAATCAGGAGATGTTTTAACATAATGCCTTAGGTCAAGCATGTCTAAATCAGTTTTCATTCACACAAAATAACCAACGATTGTATCATCTTTATTTACAAGCAATAGAATTTCTTTATCTCAAACTTTTAGAATTGAGTTTTCTGGAGATTTCACTAGCTTACCTTTAGAATTAGCTAAATGAAATTTTTTGTCCAATAAATTAATAGTTCAATCATCGTTATAAAACAAAGTTTCTCATCAAAGCTCAAATTTATTATTAATCATTGAAGTAAGTATTTCTGGATCTGGTCAAATATATTGCTCAATTATTTCAGAAAAATCCTCTATAGAAATATAAGTTACAGTTCATGAATTTATTCACTTAGCAACTAGACAGGGTTTACCATTATAATCTACTGGCTCAAAAATGCTCGATGTCCCAGGTCTGCGAATTAGGGTATAACTCAGTTTAAACCTAACTTCTCTATCATAACACTCAATTATAACATTATCTTTTATTGAAATATTAATAGCATTTTTAAATGCTAAATCTAGAGTTCAATCTGGATTAATTCTATAGAATTCATATTTAGATTGACCACTAACACTATTAGATAAACAAATAATTCAATGTTTATAACTAGTAGTTATTAAATTTTTTTCTGATTGATCCGGAGTGAGCTTAAGTCTAATATATTCTTCATCTATTTTATCGCTTTTCTCATTATCCTCTCATTTCTCTTCTTCATTTTCATTAAATTTAGAATTTTTCATTAAGATAATCTTTTCTGAGTTATTTCATTCAAAATTATATATTTCAATAATAGGATTTTCAGAATGAATTTTAGTTAAATCACTACATGTAGAGTCAATAATTGGTAATTTTTTACCTTGATAATCAAATGTCTTTATTTCTTTATTTTCATTAATTTCAAAACGTAAAAAATTAAATCAATTTGGATTATAAAATCAATCAATATAATAGTTTCTCTGATCTACTATTTTATAAAAAGTTCTTCAGTTAATAACAATTGGCTCATTAATTTTAATTGGAAATGATTGACCTCAAGCCGAAACATGACTTATAGATGAATTCTTATCTAAATATAATACAAAGAAGAAATTTCAATTAATTTCAATTGAAGCTGGCTGGTTCGGATTGTCTAAAGATTTAGAAAAGGGTACTGTTTTATCTCAAATATTAATTGAATACTCATCATGTTTTAGATTTTGATGAACATTCTCAAATACTATACCATTTTTCTCTACTTGCCTAAATGTTTCAGCTTCTTTATCCCAATAAATTAGTCTGCGATTATTTCTATCCCATAAACTCATACCTTCAACATCTGGAACTCAAATAAAATCATGCAATGGTGCTTCTCATTCAAAAGTTACAGGTATATATTTATCTCATTTTTTATAAAAAATTCTTGAATAAACATCAGGATGAGGTCTTCAGTGTTTCTCAATATAAATAACTGAATAAAACAATTCATTGTTCTCGGTTATCAACATATCACGTCCATCTTGTTTAATAATAACTAAAGGTGATTCATATAAATGATATGGTAGTTTAATTTTATTACTCATTAAAGCTACTTTAAATACCTTATTATCATAAATTTTACATAAAAATTCTATTCAACCTAAATCTATAATTTTAGGCTCATTATTTTCCCAAACTACTTCAATTATTGAATTTGAAATATCTAATAAATTCATAATAACTCTTGCACTATTTCCCTCACAACTTATAACTATTATCGGTTCTCATCAGACTGTAAAAGGAGTTCAATCTGGTCTTAAATAAGACGGATATTTCATTTCTCAAATTTGAATTTCTCAGAATATTTGAGTATTATTTTGTTGTTTTTCTCTGTGTTCAGATGATGAATTTCAAGGAATATTTGTCACCCCAGGAGTACTTCTTTCACTGCGCATAATATATTTGGTTAAATGATGAAAAAAATAAAAAAATGCCTAGATTTTTTGGATAATAGACAAAAGTATTTTTTTATTTTTATTTTAGATTAAGTTGAAATATAAGAAATTATTGATATTTGTCAAGTGAATTTTTACTTTGTTTGTAATGAGATTGCAACTTTGATTTCGAAATTTTAAAAAATAGTTTGACTTATTTTTAAAATTGTATACTATGGCGGTATACAAAAGGTATTTGTTAAATATATTTTGATGAGTAAAATTATACTTTGGGATGATGAAAAAAATGAGATAATAAAGAGGCAAAGATGAGTATGTTTTGAGGATGTTTTGAATTCCGAGATTTTAGATGATTTAGAACATCCAAACAAAGAAAAATATCCAAATCAAAGAATTATGATTGTTAATATTTGATGATATCCATATGTTTGTCCATATGTGGAAGATGAAAAAACAATATTTTTAAAAACCTTATTTCCTGACAGGAGATACAAAAAGTAATTTATTTTTTAATATTTAATTTTATGTATAATTTTATAGATAAAGAAGAAAAAGATTTAATTGAATCATTTGAAAAATGAGAATTTGTGAGTGCGAAAAATTTAGATAAAAGAAAGGCGCTATTAAAGCAATCTTTTAAAAAAACTATCCAAAGTAGAAAACCTATAAATATTAGAATTCTAGAATCAGATATTTTAAGACTTAGAACTATAGCGGCAGAAGAATGATTACCTTATCAGACTCTTATTTCAACAGTTTTGCATAAATTTACAACATGAAAACTAGTTTCTAAGCAATAATGAAATTGCAACCTTAATTTCGAAATAATTTATTTCTCAAAAACCTAGTTCCTCGAGTTTGTCTTTGATGGGTCTTAGTTTGTCTGTATTATCGGCAAAGTCAGACTTTATAATTTCTTGGACTTTAGTAACATTTGAGGTATTGGCAATTTTTAATAAATCAACAGTCACTAATTTCCCTGTTTCATAGAGTTTAATTAAATGGGATTCTATTGTATTTGTTGTCATTTCGCGATTTTTGGCAATTTCAGAGATATTTTTTCACTCGTTAAATAAGTCAAGAGTTTCAGCATAAGTATCTCATTTTCAAATTGATGATTTCTTTGGCTTAGAAGCACTTGTTTTATTTGGTTTATCTTTTTTGAAAATATTAGATCCGGACCTGAGTGTTATAAAAGATTGTAATTCCTTTTCTTCTTTTTTGAGTAAATCTTCTCTACGAAGCGCAATATTTCATTTACTTGTAAGTCAAATAACGGGGTAAAGTCAACTTGATTTCTCTATAAATCCTTGTTGAATTAGAGCTTCAATTAGAGCCTGGATAAATTGAGTAGAATATTCAGTTAAAATTCAATAATTCTCATCTTTATCAAGATTCCAGCTCAATATTTTCTTATCTTGGCTTCCACTCAAAAATTGTACAAAAGTCATAACTCAGAATTTATTATCAAGTTTTTTAATTACCTCTAAAACTAATCCAAAAACAGACAAATTTACAATACTTTCCACTTCCCTATTTTCAAGTTTTTTCTTTTCAATACAATAATCACAAGTCCTACAATTATCTGGGAGCGAGCTCAAATCCTCCTCATCCTGAAAATATTCTAATATAAATCTTCTTCTACAACTCGGATAAAAAAGTAGTTTTTTGATTTGGTCGAGCTTAAAATAAGCTTCTTTTTTTAGTAAATCTTGTCTATTCCAATCGATTAAAATTCCAGAATGCTTTCTTTTTTCCTGAACTAGAGTGATTCACTTTCACCTAAATCCCTCATCTGTTTTCTCATCAACTCACCTTGAAATAATTCCATACTTTTCGAGAATTTTTAAAATACTTCCAACTCTCATATCACTTCCAATTCCGGATTCTTTCGACATTTGATAATAAGTTTTGAGAATTTGAGCTCATTTTCATTCACCCAGTTTAAATTCCTTAAATAAATAATCGTAAAAATCTAGAATTTCTGATTTAGCGGGATAAGTATTTTCTATAAAAAATTCCTGGATTTTTGTGTCACCAAAACTCGCGAGCACAACGCCATAAGACTTCAGTCAATCTCTTCAGGCTCTTCAGACTTCTTGATAATAATTTTCTATACTTCCAGGTAAATTATAGTGAATTACAAACCTAATATCACTTTTATCAATTCCCATCCCAAAGGCATTTGTCGCGACAATCACTTTATAAGTTGAATTCATAAATTTATTTTGCTCATTTTCTCTCAGTGATGCCCCCAAAGACCCATTATAAATACCAACATCCACCCCATTTGATTTTAGAAATTCATGGACCTCCTCAACCATTTTGATACTCGAACAATAAATAATTCCAGACCCTGGAGTTTTCTCAATAATCTCTAGAGTTTTAGCTAGTTTTTCTTCTTTTTTACTAATTTCTTTTACCAGTAAAATTATATTTTTGCGGTCAAATCATTTCGTGAAAACATTGTAATCAACTAAACCTAGTCTATCCACAATATCAGCTCTTACTTTTTTCGTAGCCGTAGCCGTCAATGCCATCACTGGAAAATTTTGTCTTTTTTTCAAATCAGTCAAAAAATTCTTAATTTTCATATAACTAGGACGAAAATCATGTCACCATTGACTGATACAATGAGCCTCATCTATCGCAACCAGACTTATTTTTATATTTGAAATAGCATCCAGAAATTCACGAGAATTGAGTCTTTCTGGAGCGATATACAGGAATTTTATAGCATTTTTCTCCGTAAAATCAGTGAAATTTAGTTCATCCAAAATTTGTTTTTGCTCATTTCCAGAAATTGTAGAATTGATAATCTCGGTCCTAATCTTAAGTTCATTTAACTTGTCTAATTGATCCTTCATCAGAGAAATAAGCGGAGAAATTACAATCGTAAGCCCCGGCAACAAAATCCCAGAAAGCTGATAAGTCAGCGATTTACCTCAACCAGTCGGCATAAAAACAAGAGTGTCTTTTAAATCCAAGACACTCTCCACAATATCTTGTTGTCATTCAAGAAACGACTCAAGTCAAAAACTTTCTTTAAGTATTTTGTTTAAATTTTGCATTTAGAGTTTTAAAATATTACCTCAAAATCAATTTAAAATTTTTCTTTCATTTTCTGATGATTATTGCGGAATTTATGAAATCCTTGTCGGTAATTTCAGCAAATCAATCGGTAACTTTTACTTCATTTAGATAAATTCAACCTCACTCAATTAGCTTTCTTCCGTCTCATCTAGAGCTAGCGAGAGAGCAGTTTATTAGTGCATCTAGGATTATTAATCATGAATTATAATTTGTACTTCCTGTTTCTTTTGCAAGAGCTTCTAAATCATCTTTTTCAAGTGTTTTCAGAGTCTCTAATTTATCTTTATTTCAAAAAAGCATATCTGAAATCATCTCAGATTGATTTGAAGCTTTTTTTCAGAAAATTATTTCAACAACAGCTTTTCAAAGAGCAGATTGTCATGTTCTTAATTCTGGATTTTCATTATGTTTTTTCATAATATCTGAAATATCTTCAAGACTTAGAAGAGTTAGAATTTTTAAATATCTCTCAATATCAGCATCTGCAACATTCATAAAAAATTGGTACACAAAGTATGGACTATTTTTGTTTGGGTCAAGCCAAATCGCATTACCTGCAGATTTACCAAATTTTTTTCAGCTAGCATCAGTTACAATCGGAATAGTCATTACATATCATTCCTTTTCTTCAATTTTTCTAATTAACTCAACTCATGTTACTGCATTCCCCCATTGATCTCATCAAGCAAGTTGTAATTTAACTCATTTATCTCTAAATAATTTTACAAAATCATAACCTTGCAAAAGCATATAAGAGAATTCAGTATAAGAAATTGATTTATCTGGATCTTCGATTCTTTTAGCTACAGTATCCTTCTTTATCATATTATTAATGGTGATGTATTTTCCAACATCACGCAAAAAATCAAGAACTGACATATTTTTGAAAAAATCATAATTATTTACCATTTCAAAATCGAATTTTATTCCATAATTAGCTTTTAAATTATCTAAAAATGACTTTAATTGATTATGGATTGATTTTTCATTGTGACGTAAAATATCTTCTGTAAGAAAATTTCTTTCTGCATCTTTTCATCCTGGATCACCTATCATACCAGTAGCTCAACCAACTAAAAAATAACATTTATTTCAATATTTCATAAGGTTAACTGCTGCCATAATTGCACACATATTACCTAATTGAAGTGAATCAGCACTCGGATCAAATCAAATATAAAAACTTTGTCATCATTTTGTATATAAGTCGAAAACCTCCTCATTTGAATACTGATTAAGTAGTCATCTTGCCTCGAGTTCTTGTTTTAGTTTCATATTTGTAATATTAATAGTTAATTGAATATATTGAATATAGTATTTAAAAAGCTTGATTTGTAAAACTTTATTTTATAAAAAGAAATAATAAAAAACTCTATTTTGAAAAATAGAGTTTTTTAAATAAAATTTAATTACTTAGCTATTGAAACATTAAATGCCATTGGACCTCTTTGTGAATTTAGAGCATTAAAAGTAACTCTTATATTTTTGTCACCTTTTTTTCTTTTATTATAAATATCCATAAATTCTCTAAATCCACCTACACATTTAGTTGAATGAAAGAAAATATCTTTTCAGTCATCAGTATTAATAAAACCAAAGCCATTATCTTCTTTTAATCTCAAAACTTTTATTGTACCACTTTCTTGAATTCACATAGCTTCAAGTGATTCCATAGATACAGTGAAATTATCCTTCACTTGTGTAGTGAGCGATTCAGTATTTATATGAGAAATAAAAGCGATTTTTTTCGCTATATCATATTCAGCTCATTCTCAAGGAATAAAAGAAACTACATCACCCTTAACTAGTCCACTAAATAAAATTTCTCAATTAACACCTTTTTTAGAATCACACATATCAGCCGTAAATATAAATCTTTCTCATCAATCACTTAAAATACACCATTCCTTAGTTTTAGGATTAAATGCATGTAATATACCTGTTTTTTGTGTTTTTGCTTTTTCAGCATTTCTTAATAATTCTACTGCCATAAATTTATGATAAAAAATAAAATATTATTTATACTAAGAAGTATAAATAATATATAATCAATATTTTACAAATGTCAAATTTAAATTTATTTTGGTGGAGATGACGAGAATTGAACTCGTGTCTTAAGAGGCTACCCAAATACTTCTACTATCATAGTTAATTTTGGTACTTATATAAATTGAAAATTAACAAAAAACTTACATAAGAATTATTTTTAATACAATGTCTATACAAAATAATTATAAAATCTAGACAATGGTCTTATGAATAATGACATAATTCTAAGACGAAACTATATCATTTTTGTAGCAGGTCATCCGACACTCATTCCCGTAGGGAAGGCTACAGCTTAAGCTTAGTTAGACTAGGCGTAAGCAGGAGTTAGAACTTTTTTAAAAGAAGCTTTTAAAACAGCTAAACCTCCGATTCTTGCGTTAGCATTTGTTGTTGTTTGTAATTGATTATGGAAGCCACAAACACCTCCCAGATAGCATATGAGAACAGCGATTCTCTTAATAGAATCCTTTCATCCCCAAAAATGTGAGCGCTATTATACACAAAAATACTTTTTTTCAAAATCTTTTTGATTTTAAAAAAATATAATATAGAATACACAAAATTAAAATTTAAAAAAACAAATATGAGAATAAACAAATATAAAATTATAACTTGAATTCTAGTAAATTTTTTCGCACTAACTAGTATCTGATGGGCTGATTGAGTAGATGTTGAAGCGAATATACCTTCTGGAACTTATGATAAAGTATTAAAAATTGAACTCACTCCAACAGATTCTAAGGCCAAAACATTTTATAGCTTCAATCCAGACGGATGACCAAATGACGCACTACTCTATACTTGAGCGATAATTCTAAAATCCTCAACTCCACTGGTTTTTTTCTCATTTATAAATACCCAAATCGAGTCAAAAATCAAAATCAATAATTATGTCCTTAATTATCCAAATACCATAAATCTAACAACTGACGCCACTTTCTCAAATTGAGAAATAAGCAATTTATTCCTAAAAAATAATGATTCTAAAGATATTGATATAAGCTTCTGGGAACTCAGAAAAGACTGAAATATCTACACAATTCCAGACAATACCGTCTTAAATCCTGGACAAACAATGGATGTAAGCAATGCCTTTAGTACAACCGGAACTATCACACTATTTAGCCCAAATTCCGAGAGTAAGGATTTTATAAATATAGTTGAAAAGGTTGAGCCAAAAATAGAATTTATAAATATTCCTGTAAAAAAAATTACTCCAAAAAAAGATTCTAGTAATAGATTCCTGCCTTCGCAGGAATGACAGAATGGGCAGGAAACCACTTCTATAAAAACTGAAGAACCAAAAAAAGAAGAAATTCCTGTACCAGTAATAACAGAGCAAACTCCTCCAGAAACTCCAAATGCAAATGTTGAAAATGCAATAAATGAGGTTTCAAACTCTACACCTCAAGAAGAAATTAAACCAACTGAGAATATTTGAGATAATCTTAAAATTTCTGTAAATTGAGCTGGAAATGATGGAAATCAAATATTTATTATGATGTTAATTGTGATTGTAACCCTCGCCTGAATTTGAATTCAGATTGTAATTAGAAGAAAGAAAG
>AMFJ01008166.1_pt1 | contig 73878 bp, 65 predicted proteins | sample 427208 | NCBI WGS metagenome assembly AMFJ01 (sample SAMN02954298, study PRJNA114691) | groundwater metagenome | biome: aquatic; feature: subsurface aquifer; material: sediment; isolation source: subsurface aquifer sediment | place: USA: Rifle, CO | collected 2008-08 | reverse complement strand
ACTAATTGACAAAAATCGGGGGTGGCCGTCCCAACGCCAAATCCAGAAGTTGCCTTTATTTCTATACGATCTTGCTAATCAACTCCGATCGTGTTCGGCAATCTAACTTTGATTTCATATTGTCAATATGCGATTCGATAGTTCTTGGAGAACATCCCAGCAATTGTGCAATTTCTTTAGCGCTTTTTCCATGAGACAAATGGAAGAAGCACTCTTGTTCGCGTTTTGATAGTTGTTGCATGATGGTTTGGTTTGAGAGAGGAATTAGCATGGGATTAGGGGTTAATATGCCTAATTGGTTAATCCACTTTGTTACTTTTAACATGGGATTTTGTTCTAAGATAAAACTAATTTGAAAGATCCCTTCTATTAATCCTGATGATCCAGTCATGGGAGTCTTGAAAGTAAGGAGTGATACTTCACCATTTACTGTTTTTGCTGGTTCATGGATACAACGGGTCGTTCTTGAAGCGAGCATCTCCTCTTCATCTTTACGGTATTGATCAGCGCGATCCGCCCAAATTAAGTCTCTATCGTCTAGCCCCACAATGTTTGATGATGTTAATCCGGTTTCTGTTTCTAATAAATCACCGCAGCCAAGAAATGTGCTATGAATATCTTTCCAAACAATGTGTAACTCACCGCCGAATTTGAAAAAATTATTTATCGGTTGGGAAAAAGCGAAAAATTTTTTATTTGAGGTCATATCATTTCCTTGATATTTCGTCCTTGCCAAAAAAGAGGATAACGGCTGAGTTTTTATTTTAAATGTATTTGGGTTATGTCACATGTTACACAAACATAATCGCCAACTTTTCCAGGAGTTACTATGCGCGGATATTATAATAAAAATTAACGCAAAAAAACACTTATATAATGAAGCTGATTTGGGTTGCGCTATTAAGCGTCTAACCAGATGAAAAAAGAAGAAATATTGTTGTTTTATGGGTAAAAAACTTCTGTGCTCATAACTTAATGTTAAAGATGGAGATTTTATGTGGAATTAATTGCTTTTAGTTTTTATCGCCGCGATAATGATCGCATGAGATTGATTGCAGGTGTTGATGAGGTTGGTAGGGGGCCATTAGCTGGGCCAGTAATGGCTGCCGCAGTGATTTTAGATTCCATAAATCCCATTGCAGGTTTGGCCGATTCAAAATTATTAACCGCCAAGCGCCGAGAGGTTTTGTGCGAAATTATTCAAAATAATTGTATCGCTTGGGCGATTGGTCGGGCAGAAGTAGAGGAAATAGACAGTATTAATATTTTGCAGGCCAGTTTATTAGCTATGCAACGAGCTATTTGTGCTTTAAGCGTCAAACCTCATCATATCCAGGTTGACGGTAATTTTTGTCCAAAAGTAAATTATTCTGTTGAAGCCATTATTAATGGAGATAATTTGGTTCCAGTTATAAGCGCCGCATCTATTGTTGCTAAGGTTATTCGCGATCGAGAAATGGTCGAATACGACAAAATTTATCCACAATACGGATTTGCAGCACATAAGGGATATGGAACCAAGCAGCACTTGTCAGCGTTAAGGACGTTTGGTGTAACTCCGATTCATCGAAGGAGTTTTGCACCGGTTGGCAGGATAAAGAAGTTCTTTAGTTTATAGTTGTTTTTATTTTATGGCCACAAAGTTCATACATTTAAATTTACACACTGAATATTCTATCTCCGATGGCATTGTTCGCATTGAGCAGTTGATGGCAGCTTGTGGCGATAAAAATATGCCAGCGATCGCTTTTACTGATCAGAGCAATCTTTTCGCCCTGGTGAAGTTTTATAAGGCGGCAGTAGCTTCAGGAATCAAACCAATTATTGGTGTGGATATTTGGCTGGAAAATACCAAAGACGAGCGCAATCCATTTAAAGTGCTTTTGTTAGCACAAAATCAAAAAGGTTATCAAAATATTTTAAAATTGGTATCGCTCTCGTTTGTTCAAGGGCAACATTTAGGCGTGCCAATTATTAAGAGAAGCTGGCTGCAAGAATTAGCAGATGGTTTAATTGTGCTTTCTGGCGGTAAAGATGGTGATGTTGGTCAATCATTATTAGCGGATGATTTAGTTCAGGCGCAACAATTATTGAAGTTCTGGCTTAAAGTTTTTCCTGGGTGTTATTATGTTGAGTTGCAGCGTACTGGACGTGCGCGCGAGGACGAGTATTTGCAAAAGGCGCTTGATTTAGCGGAACAATTACAATGTCCAGTAGTTGCTACTAACGTGGTGCGTTTTGTATCCAAACAAGAGTTTGAGGCGCATGAGGCGCGTGTTTGTATTAATAGCGGATATGTTTTAGACGATCCTAATAGGCCGCGTTTATATAGTGATCAGCAATACCTGCGCTCTCCAGAGGAGATGGAGGAGCTGTTTAGCGATATTCCTGAAAGCTTAATTAATTCTGTTGAGATTGCTAAACGCTGTAATGTTGAATTGGTTTTGGGCAAAACTTTTTTACCAATTTTTCCAGTTCCGCCAAAGCTTACGCCGGAAATTTATTTTGCTGAAGAAGCGCATATTGGTTTGAAAAAACGTTTCCAGAAAATTTTTGATGTTACCTCCCCAGATTTTGCCAAAAAAAGCGAGGAATATGCTCGGCGTTTGGAATATGAAATTGATGTTATTAACAAAATGGGCTTTGCTAGTTATTTTTTGATTGTTGCTGATTTTATTTGTTGGGCAAAGCAAAATGGCGTGCCAGTTGGTCCAGGAAGAGGTTCGGGCGCTGGTTCACTTGTGGCTTATGCGTTAGATATTACTGATATTGATCCGATTAAATATGAGCTGTTATTTGAAAGATTTTTGAACCCAGAGCGTGTGTCATTGCCTGATTTTGATGTTGATTTTTGCATGGATGGCCGCGATCGTGTGATTGAATATGTGGTTGGACGCTATGGCAAAGACAAGGTCGCGCAGATTATAACTTACGGCACTATGGCAGCACGAGCAGTGGTGCGTGATGTTGGTCGTGTGCTTGGGTATCCATATGGGTACGTCGACAAAATTGCTAAGTTAATTCCGTTTGAGATTGGCATTAGTCTAGAGCGTGCATTGCAAGAAGAAGAGTTGTTGCAGCAGAAGTATAATCAGGAAGAAGACACCAAAACTTTGATCGATTTGGCAATGAAGCTTGAGGGGATCACCAGGAATGCAGGTAAGCATGCTGGTGGAGTGGTTATTGCCCCTTCAGCGTTAACTGATTTCATGCCGCTTTATTGTGAAGCAGCAGGGGAAGGAGTCGTAACGCAATTTGATAAAGACGATGTTGAGACAGTTGGTTTAGTTAAGTTTGACTTTCTTGGGTTGCGTACTTTAACTATAATTAATTTAGCTTTGCAAAATATTAATGCTGTGCGTAAGCATCAAGGTGAGTCGCCGATTGATATTAACCTTATTCCGCTTGATGACAAGGCTACCTATAAATTGTTACGGGATTGTAATACTACTGCAGTGTTTCAGTTTGAATCGCGAATGTCGCGCGATATAATTAAGCGTTTTAAGCCAGATTGTTTTACTGATGTAGTGGCATTGGGTGCTATCATTCGTCCTGGGGTTTTGCAGTCAGGAATGTTAGATGAGTTTGTTGATCGTAAAAATGGACGTTCGCGGATTACCTATTTGCATCCTAAGCTTGAACCAATTTTACGCCCAACTTATGGAGTGGTGGTTTATCAAGAGCAAGTAATGCAAATGGCGCAAAGCTTGGCTGGTTATAGTTTGGGCGCTGCTGATTTATTGCGCCGCGCCATGGGCAAGAAAAAGCCAGAGGAAATGGCATTGCAGCGTGCGGTTTTTATAGATGGTGCAGCTAAAAACAATATTGATAAACATTTGGCTAATACTATTTTTGATTTGATGGAAAAATTTGCAGGTTATGGATTTAATAAATCACATTCTACAGCATATGCTTTAATTTCCTATCAAACCGCTTGGCTTAAAGCACATTATCCGGCGGAATTTATGGCAGCAGTTTTGTCTTCTGATATGGACAATACTGACAAAGTAGTGTTCTTTTTGAATGATTGCAAAAAATCGAATCTGACAATTATCCCACCAGACATTAATAGTAGTAATTATCAGTTTACAGTTAATGCAAGCGGCGAGATATTATATGGGTTAGGTGCTGTTAAGGGTGTGGGGCAAGCGGCCGTAGATATTATTTTGGCGGCGCGCAGCGAACAAGGCTCCTTTAGAGATTTATTCGATTTATGTAAAAGAGTTGATGCTCGCAAGGTAAATAAGAGAGTGCTGGAGGCGTTAATTTATGCCGGTGCTTTAGATAAAATTGGCCCTGGTCGGGCTAGTCAGATTGCTACACTTGGAATCGCGATGCGCGCCGCAGAGCAACATGGAAAACACTCTGCTTCAGGTCAAATTGATTTATTTGGTGAGCTATCTCCAGAAGAAAATAGTAATACGCTTGATTATATTGCGGTAGCTGAGTGGACTAAAGAAGAACGCTTGCAGCATGAAAAAGATATTCTCGGATTTTATCTTAATGGACACCCAATTGAGCAGTTTGTTTCAGAGCTTGATGAATTTATATCCGCTAGTATTTCGGAGTTGGTTCCAGAGACAGGTAGGGCTGTATTGATAGCCGGTTTTATTAAAAACTTAAAAATCGTCAATACCAAAAGTGGTAATCGTCTTGCTATTATTACTCTAGAAGATATGACTGCAAGTATTGATGTTACTATGTATGCCGAGAACTTTGCTTCGGCAAGAGAGTGTTTGGTTGAAGGTCAATTGGTAATTGTTGAGGGTGAAGTTGGTGTTGATAGTTTTTCTGACGGTTATCGTATTCGCGCAACCAAAGCGATGAATTTAGATCAGGCGCGTTCAATTTATGTGCGTGGAATAGTATTAAAATTAACCGCCGAACAAATCTCTGATGAAGCTTTGCATGTTTTGTATGGTATTTTGAGTGGTTATCATGGCGGCAAGTGTCCTGTGTTTGTTGCCTATAACAACGGTGAGGTGGCTGCTAAATTAGCATTGGGTGACAAGTGGAAAGTATATCCCAAAGAAGAATTGTTGGTTAAACTAAAGGGTCAATTTGGTGCTGCAAATGTTTCTTTGGTTTATCGGTAGGGAAGAGTAAAAATGGAATTACCAAAAATCACAAAAATATCATTGGCGCAATCAAGCCCTGTTGTTGGCCAACCTCCTCATTTTTCAGATCTGTTATCACAATTTTCGTGCTTAGAAGTAAGTTCCGTTGTGCAAAAATTGCAATCAAATTTAAATGGACTGAATAAAAAAGTCACCAAGTCACGTTTACGCAAATACGGATTAAATGAAATTGCCCGTGAAAAACGCCAGTCTGGAGTATTACGCTTCCTTGCTAATTTCAAAAATCCATTAGTTCTTTTGCTTATTATTTTGGGAATAATTTCACATTTAACCGGAGATGATCGAGCTACTGTTATAATTTTTGTCATGGTGGTTGTAGGAGTAGTTTTGCGTTTTGTGCAGGAAATGCGCGCCGATCACGCGGCGGAAAAACTAAAAGCTATGGTGCGAAATAATGCAACTGTAGTACGTGATGGCCAAGAGCATGAAATTGCGTTAAAAATGTTAGTGCCTGGCGATATCATTAAATTATCGGCGGGCGATATGATCCCGGCAGATGTACGCATTATTTCGGCCAAAGATTTATTTCTCAATCAGGCTGCATTAACTGGGGAACCTCTGCCAATCGAGAAAAAAAGTACTCCCACAGAAGCTAAGATTAAAAATCCTTTTGAGTTAACCAATATCTGTTTTTTGGGCTCTAATGTGGTGAGTGGTAGCGCTACCGCGATTGTTATCAATACAGGTAGCAATACCTGTTTTGGATCATTGGCAAGTTCAATTGTTGGCCAACGGCAATTAACTAGTTTTGATAAAGGCATAAATAAGTTTACTTGGTTGATGATTAAATTTGCGGCCGTTATGGTACCGGCTGTTTTCCTCATCAATGGTTTAGCAAGGCACGATTGGGGTGAGGCATTTTTATTTGCTTTGGCGATTGCTGTTGGTCTAACGCCAGAAATGTTACCGATGATTGTTACCGTAAATCTTTCTAAAGGGGCTTTGATGATGGCGCGTAAAAAAACCATCGTCAAACAACTGAATTCTATTCAAAATTTTGGTGCGATGAATATTTTGTGTACCGATAAAACCGGTACCTTAACCGAAGGCAGAATCGTATTGGAAAGGCATATTGATGTTCTTGGGGTGCCCAGCGCAAGAGTGCTAAATTTTGGTTATCTGAATAGTTATCATCATACGGGGTTAAAAAACTTAATGGATGATGCGATTTTGGATCATGAAGATTTAGAAGAACGTCTGAAAATGAAGGAGCAATATAACAAAATAGATGAAATCCCCTTTGATTTTGTGCGCCGACGAATGTCGGTAGTGGTAGAAGATGCAAATAAAAAACATATTTTGATCTGCAAAGGTGCGCTGGAAGAGGTTATGAGCCAGTGTAGCGATATCGAAATAAATGGTGAAGTTGTCAGTATGCTTCCTGAGCATGTAACTAAATGTAACGAAGTTGCAACTGGTTTGAATACGGAAGGATTTCGGGTAATTGCTTTGGCCTATAAAAAGATTCCAGAAGCGCCAATAGGATCTGTTTATTCGATCAAGGATGAATCTAATCTTATTTTGTTGGGATTTTTATCTTTTTTCGATCCACCAAAGGCTACCGCCGAGGCAACCTTAAAGCGCTTACATGCTTTAAATGTTGGCGTTAAAATTTTAACTGGTGATAATGAGTTTGTTACTGCTTATATTTGTAAAGAGGTTGGTATCCCGATTGAGAATCTATTGCTTGGTTCGCAAATTGAAGCAATGACAGATGCTGAATTGGCTGCGGCTGCTATTAACACCAGCGTGTTTGCCAGGCTCATTCCCGCGCATAAAGAAAGGATTATTCGTGCTTTGCAAAGTCAAGATAATGTATTGGGTTTTTTGGGCGATGGGATTAATGATGCTCCAGCTTTAAAAGCCGCAGATGTTGGAATTTCTGTTGATAGTGCCGTAGATATCGCTAAGGAATCCTCAGATATTATTTTATTGGAAAATAGTTTGTTAGTGTTAGAGCAGGGTGTTTTAGAGGGGCGTAGAATTTTCGGGAATATAACTAAATATATCAAAATGGCAGCTAGTTCTAACTTTGGTAATATGCTCAGTGTTGTTGGAGCTAGCGCGTTTTTACCATTTTTGCCGATGTTGCCGATTCAGATCCTGGTTAATAATTTACTTTATGATTTTTCACAAACTACTATTCCAACCGATAAGGTTGATGATACTTGGTTGCAAAAGCCACGCAAGTGGATGATTGAAAAAATCACGCGGTTTATTATATTTATCGGTCCGCTTAGTTCAATTTTTGATTATGTCACTTATTATTTGATGCTGTATGTTTTTGATTGTTGGCATAATCCAGCGCTATTTCATACTGGTTGGTTTGTTGAATCGCTTTTTACCCAAACGCTGATTATTCATGTGATACGAACGAATAAAATTCCATTTATCCAGAGTTGGGCAAGTTGGCCCTTGATTGCTAGTTCATTGTTGATTGTGGGAGTTGGGGCTTGGCTGACTGTCTCACCTTTTGCCACCGCTCTTGGTTTTGTCGCATTGCCATCGCTTTATTGGTTATTTTTGGCTATTATAATGCTGTGTTATGTTATATTAACTCAGGCAGTTAAGTCTTGGTTTTTTCGAAAATATGGCGATTAATATAGAGGGTGTATAATGCAAACCATTATTTCAAGTATTTTTGGTTATTCAGCTGCTTGTCTAACTACAATCGCTTTTTTGCCGCAAGTAATTAAAACAATAAGCTCGAAAAAAACGGATGAAATTTCTCTTGCAACATATTTGTTGTTTTGTATTGGGTTGCTATGTTGGTTGATTTATGGAATATTAATTATAAATATACCATTAATTGTGGCCAATGGAATTACCTTGGCTTTAGCAGCAGTAATCCTTTTTTTGAAAATAAAGCACGGTTAAAAATTATAGGAGAAAGCAACCATGATTGCGTATGAAGATATATTAAAAAGTCGCCGCTCAATCAGGGATTATGAAGATAAGACTATTAGTCCAGAATTATTGCAGAAGATTCTGACTGATGCCTGCCAGGCGCCGAGCGCTACGAATCTTCAGCCGTGGAGGTTTATTGTCATTCAAGATCGGAAGTTGATGCAAAGAATTTCTGATGAAAGCAAAAAAAATCTTCTGCGTGAGATTGAGGCCAATCCTAATTCTCACCAAAAACAATATGAAAAAATGTTACATGATCGTCCTAATCTTTTTTACAATGCGCCGTGTTTGGTGATAATTGCTGGTAAGAATGAAAATGAATATTTTCATCGCGATTGTGCATTGGCTGCGGCATATTTTATGTTTGCTGCAACAGCAAAAAATTTAGGAACTTGTTGGGTTGGGCTTGGTTCAAAGATTGAAGATGCGGCTTTAAGGAAAGAAATAGGGCTACCGGAAGATTACGAAATTGTTGCTACGTTGACCGTTGGTTATCCGCATACAATTCCAGCAGCTAGTCCGCGTCAACCTAAAATTTTGAAGATGATACTTGGTGATTGAGATTTGGTCGTAAATCAGAATGAAAAAAATATAGTTTTTTATAAGGATGACTGTGTCATTAGTAACACTTCACGACGTCACTGTTAGCTTTGGATTGCCTCCAGTATTAAATCAAATTAGTTTCTCATTAGACAGGCGTGAGCGTGTTTGTTTAGTGGGGCGCAACGGTGCTGGTAAGTCAACATTGATGAAGTTGATTGCAGGCGTTATCAAACCGGACGGTGGTGAGGTGGCAATAGAACGGGGAATTAAAATTGCGCAATTAGCGCAAGAGGTGCCGCAAAATGTTAGCGGTAGAGTTTCAGATCTGCTTGCTGCTGAATTACCGAATGCTGAAGATTGGGAAGTTCGCCAGCGTGTTACTGAGCTTTTATCGCGTTTAACATTGGATGGTGAGGCGGAATTTAATACACTTTCTGGTGGTTTAAAACGTCGGGTTTTTTTATCAAAAGCGCTTATCACCGTGCCAGACTTATTGCTCTTGGATGAGCCAACCAATCATCTTGATATTGAAAATATAGAGTGGTTGGAGCAGTTTTTTAGCAAATATTATGGGACCCTATTATTTATTACGCACGATCGCCTTTTCTTGCAAAAAATTGCCACCAGGATTGTGGAGTTGGATCGTGGTAATTTATCCAGTTGGGAGTGCGATTACGCGACTTATTTAGAGCGCAAGCAAGAAGCTTTAGATGCACAGGAAAAACACAACGCGCTGTTTGATAAAAGATTGGCGCAAGAAGAGGTGTGGATTCGTCAAGGAGTAAAAGCTCGTCGAACTCGAAATGAAGGCCGAGTTGCCAAGCTAAAAAAATTGCGCTTGGAACGTCAAGCTCGTCGCGGGCTAATTGGCAATGTTAAAATGCAAGTTCAACAGGCTAGCAGCTCAGGGAAATTAGTTATCGAAGCCGAAAAAATTTCATATGGCTATGACGATGCTCAGCCGATTATTAAAAACTTTACTATCGATGTTTTACGTGGCGATAAAATAGGTGTTATTGGTCCAAATGGTTGCGGTAAAACAACATTGCTGCGTTTGTTATTAGGGGATTTAAAGCCACAAACCGGGGTAATAAAAATAGGCACCAAGCTACAAGTTGCTTATTTTGACCAGCTGCGCAGCCAATTCGATGAAGAAAAATCTTTGCGTGAAAACATTGCTCTCGGCAGCGATTATGTAACGATAAACGGAAAACCCAAGCATATTATTAATTACCTACAGGATTTTTTGTTTTCTCCAGAGCGCGCACTATCACCGGTTAATCAGCTTTCCGGGGGAGAGCGGAATCGATTGTTGTTAGCCAAAATGTTTACCAAGCCATCGAATGTTTTGGTGCTTGATGAGCCAACTAATGATTTGGATATTGAGACTCTTGAGTTGCTAGAAGATCTTTTGGTGGATTATTCTGGTACGGTTTTGTTGGTTAGTCATGATCGTGTTTTTTTAAATAATATTGTTACGAGTACTCTGGTTTTTGAGGGTGCCGGAAAAATTAGTGAATATGTTGGCGATTATGATGATTGGTTGCGCCAGAGATCGGTGCCATCGTTTGTAGTAAAGCCAGAAAAAGAACGCTTGCCAATAAAAATGGCCGCGCCTAAAAAACAGATAACTGCCGCTGAAAGGAACGAGTTAAAAAACCTACCGGGAAAAATCGAAAAAATTGAAATTGAGCAACACCAACTACACCAACAGATGGCCGAGCCTGGTTTTTACAAAAAAGATAAAACGACAATTATTCAGATGCAAATGCGGTTAAGCACTTTGGAAGATGAGTTAAAAAAACTATATCGGCGCTGGGAGGAGCTTGAGAAGTTATGAGGTAGTTTGTCTTTTTCTTCTGTTAAGTCAATGCGGTTAGTAATGCGAGTGTTTTGCTGTGTTTGTGTCGTGGGCGTGGCTTGCGTCGCGTTGAAAAATCCAGCTTGTTATCCATATAATAATATGTATAATAGTATGGCTAAAACAGATGGGATAATTCTATGGAATTTACATGGGATGAAAACAAAAATAAGTTAAATATTGAAAAACATGGCGTTTCTTTTTATGAGGCACAGCAAGCTTTTCTTGATCCGTATCGTATTATTGCTGAAGATTTAGAGCATGGCCAATTTGAAAAAAGATATTATTGTTTTGGCAAAGTGGAGAAACATGTTATGACCGTGCGTTTTACTTATCGAGATGGATTTATCCGTATAATAGGTGCCGGTTTTTGGAGAAAGGGGAAGAAAATTTATGAACAAGAAAAAATACACCAACGAGCCAATAGGTAAAATAAAAATTGTTAGGGATTTTTTACCTAGTCCTAAGGATCTAGTTTTGAAGGAGGATACGGTCAAGGTTACTTTATTGCTAAGTAAAAGCAGTGTTGATTATTTTAAGCAAGAAGCTGAAAAACAGAGTGCCCCTTATCAGGTAATGATTCGTGCTCTTTTGGACAAATATGCGCAGCATTATGAGGGTATGAACAAGTAAAAATCAGCAAAGGAGTTGGGGATGGCGGGGCCCTTTTGCTTTTTTAATTTAAGTCATATAAACCACTTTATATTTTGCCAAAGGCCAGCATCTTGTTTTTTTGCGGCAATTCTTGATTGCCAATCACCGATATGGATTTCTAGTTTATGGCCATCTGGATCGAGAAAATATAGTGAATTACCTTCAGAGGTGTTTTGTTTGAAGATCTTGGCGCCAGAGGAAATAATGCGCTGACTTAACGATTGAAAATCTTCTTGGGTTACCGAAAATGCGTAATGGGTGTAGCTTGGATCAGGGCGCACGTTGGGATCGGTGTTTAAGCAAAACCAAAAATCGCCGACTAAAAAGTAGGCGCCGCTATCCCAGCTACACAGTGGTTTTAAACCTAAAATATCACGATAAAAATCAAAAGAGCGTTTAATATCACTAACAGCAAGAGTGATATGATTCATCGAGGTGATCATGGTTGCCTCTTTATGTTAGATATTTTTAACTGTTTATCCCGCGCTGAATCATGGCGCGCGATTCGATCGATATCAATGTAGCGATCAGTAACAGTCGAGCTTTCGTGGCCAGCGTCATCACGGACGTGTTCGCGCGGTCGGTGTTCAACATCAGCGGAAATCGCGGTGTGTCTTAGCCAATGTACGGTTGCTGTTTCTAAATCTTGGGCAGCATCTTCTTTGTTCGCTTTGCGTAAATTTGCGATTGCATAATCAAAACACTGTTGTACTAGATTGCGCACTTGCCTGGTTCCTAAATTTCCATGGCCACGTTCTTTGCCAAATAGCGGTGTGGATTCTCCTCGTGATGGTAACGGTGGCAAATTACAACTTATGCGATAGCGTTTTAAGGCTTCCAGTAAAACGTCTGGCACCGCAACATCGCGAACTTTATTACCTTTACCAATAGTAGTGAACCACCAACGGCTATTTTTGTCCGGCGCAAAATCCGACATAACTGGAGTATGATTTTGCGAAGCAGCAACCTCAGAAATGCGCAGACCCAGTAAATAAAAAATTGCCATTAAAAATAAATGGCGTTCAAATTTAGGATCTGAGTCAGCGAGGGTCTCGATATTTTCAATCACGTATTGCCATTGTAATTGACTTAGTTTGCGCGTGACTTTGTGGGTTTGTTGCTTTTGAATATAGCGACTTTTTTGGCGTACTAATTGTACTGGGTTAACTTCAATATAACTTTCTTGTTGTAAAAAAGTAAAAAAAGTACTTAAAACAGCGATTAAAGCGGCAATTGAATTATTGCTTAAATTATATTCATTTCTGTTGGGAATTTTGCCGTGTTTGTGCTCGGCTTTAGAAATTCTGACAACAAACGGCCGCCACTCGGGGTTGTGGATTTTAATGCCATCTTTAATAATGAAGCGGTGAATGTTTTTGGTTGAGATCCAACTGGTTAGAGGTTGTTGCGAAAAATCAAAGTAGTGTTTGATATCGTTGCGATCGATGTTTTTAATGGTCTTGCCAGTAATCAGCCAGCACCAATGTAAAAAACGCTCGATCTCGCGACGATAGGCATTAAACGTGTCATTAGAGCCGCTATAACTATCCAGGAATTTGCGGCTAAGCTCAAATTCTTGTTCGACTCCAGGAAGGTCTATCGATTTTAAATATGATTTAACACAATCTGGTGTTGGCTCGTTGATGTTGTCGATAGTATCAAATAGTGGTTTAGGTATGGTTTTTTCATTGGACATAATTAGAACAGTCTCATTAATCGCGCGAGCTTTGTGCACCGCTCGACGATATTGTTTTTGGGACGCCGTGAATGTGCTTCCATGTAGGCTCGCATTCGGCATCCTTCCTCATAGCGCCCCAAAACAATATCGTCTCGGATGCACATGCTGCGCTACTTTATTAACAACATAATATTTAAAACTCAACTTTCCTCGCCAACTCACATGCCTTGCCAAGGTAATTTTGTGGTGTGAGTTTAAGCAATCTTTGCTTGGCTTCTTTTGGTATTTTTAATGCATTAATGAACTTGTGCAACGTTTTTTGATCGAGTTTTTGCCCGCGAGTCAAAGCCTTCATTTTTTCATATGGTGCTTCAACGTTATAACGGCGCATCACGGTTTGAATTGCTTCTGCTAAAACTTCCCAGTGATTATCGAGGTCTTTTTTGATGGTGATATTATCGACTTCAAGCTTATTTAATCCCTTGAGTAGCGATTTATATGCCAAAACAGAATGTCCAATTGCCACTCCTAAATTGCGCATCACGGTCGAATCAGTCAAATCCCTTTGCCAGCGTGAAATCGGCAGCTTGCTTGAAAAATGCTGTAGCAGGGCATTTGCAATTCCAAGATTACCTTCGGCATTTTCAAAATCGATTGGGTTAATTTTGTGTGGCATGGTTGATGATCCAACTTCGCCAGCTTTTGCTTTTTGTTTGAAGTAGCCTATCGAAATATAACCCCAGATATCACGGCAAAGACCGGTAAGAATGGTGTTAAAACGTGCTAAAACGTCGCAATATTCGGCTATCCAGTCATGGGGTTCAATTTGGGTGGTGTAGGGATTCCATTCAAGGCCGAATTGCTCAACAAATTTTTGGCATATTTTGGGCCAATCGATCTCAGGATAAGCAACAACATGCGCATTAAAATTGCCAACAGCCCCGTTGAATTTGCCTAGAATTGGGGTGGTAAGCAAATAGTCGAACTGCCTGGCTAGGCGGTAAGTGAAATTGGCCATTTCTTTGCCAAGAGTGGTTGGAGTGGCTGCTTGCCCATGAGTGCGTGCAAGCATTGGGGTTTGGGCATAGCTATGTGCCATTTTCTCCAATTGTGATATGGTTTTTTTCATAAATGGCAGCAATATGTCATCACGTGTCTTGGATAGTATTACCGCATAGCTTAAGTTATTGATATCATCAGAAGTGCAGCCAAAATGCACAACCTCTTGATAATATTTTAATTTTTTGTTTGTTGAGAGCTTTTCTTTGAGAAAATATTCAATCGCTTTGACGTCATGATTGGTTTGTTTTTCTAACTCTTTAATGCGCAAAACATCTTTTTCGTCAAATTTTTCAATTAAATTGCGCAAGAATTTTAAATTTTCTTTGTCTAAGGATTTGATTTCTTTGATTTTTGGCTCGCTCGCCAAAGTCTCAAGCCACTGTATTTCGATAGCCAGCCGTACCAAAATTAAATTTAATTCGCTGAACATAGGGGCAACTTCAGTTAATTGTTCTTTATAGCGGCCATCAAGTGGTCCTAGTGCTGTGAGAGATGATAAATTCATACGGATTTATCCAAATTGTTGATTTATGTTTTTGTATTATAAGGCAGAAAAACAGAAATGGCGAGTTAACACTTAACGGAAATTGGAAAAAATCATGTTATATGGTTTAATGAGGCTTATATTAGAATAAATATAGGTAATTAGGATAGTTTCTTATGAAAGAATTCCATTCTCCAGAATCAACAAAAGTGGCTCTTATTACAGGAGTAACCGGGCAAGATGGGGCATATTTGGCTCGGTTTTTACTTGATAAAGGGTATGTTGTTCATGGTATTAAACGCAGGTCATCTTCATTCAATACAGAAAGGGTTGATGCTTTATATGAAGATCCTCATATGAATAATAAACTTCGCTTCTTTCTTCACTATGGTGATATGACAGATGCAACTAATTTAATACGGATTATCCAAGAAACGAAGCCTACAGAAATTTATAATTTGGCTGCTCAAAGCCATGTTCAAGTTAGCTTTGAGACGGCTGAATATACCGCCAATGCAGATGCTTTAGGAGTCTTGAGAGTGTTGGAGGCTATAAGAATTTTAGGTTTAGAACAAAAAACCAAATTTTATCAAGCTTCTACTTCTGAAATGTTTGGTAAAGTACAGCAGGTTCCTCAAAAAGAAACAACCCCGTTTTACCCCAGAAGCCCTTATGCTGCTGCCAAAGTTTATGCATATTGGATCGTTGTGAACTATCGAGAGGCCTACAATATTCACGCATCAAATGGAATCTTATTTAATCATGAAAGTCCTTTAAGAGGAGAGACTTTTGTGACTCGTAAGATCACTAGAGGAATTGCTTCAATTGAAAGGGGATATCAAAGTTGCATTTACCTTGGTAATCTCGATGCGAAACGCGATTGGGGTCATGCAAAAGACTATGCAGAAGGTATGTGGTTAATGCTCCAACAAAAAAACCCTGATGATTATGTTTTGGCAACAGGAGAAACTCATTCTGTTAGAGAATTTGTTGAAATTGCTTTTTCTGTTGTTGGTAGATCAGTTGAATGGAGGGGTGGTGGTATGCAGGAACAAGGAGTGGATTCTAAAACAGGGGATGTTCTTGTAAAGATAGATCAACGATATTTTAGGCCAACAGAAGTTGATTCGCTTCTTGGAGATCCGACGAAAGCCAAGAGAATATTAGGTTGGGAAAGCAAGACTTCTTTTAATGATTTAGTTCAAGAAATGGTTAAAGAAGATATGAGAGTTATTGAATTAGAGCGCAATCGGCGTAATTGGCATGACTAAACTCTCTTTGATTAATAAAAAAGTTTGGGTTGCTGGGCATCACGGAATGGTCGGTTCTGCCTTAGTCCGCAGACTTCAAGAAGAAAACTGCATTATACTTACAGCCGATCGAGCACATCTTGATTTGTGTCGGCAAGAGCAAACTGAAAAATGGATGAGGGACAATAAACCTGAAATCATTTTTCTTGCAGCCGCAAAAGTTGGAGGCATTCTAGCTAATGCTACATACCCAGCTGAATTCTTATACAATAATATATTAATTGAAGCTAATATTATTCATACTGCCTATGAGATTGGTGTAAAAAAAGTTGTTTTTTTAGGGTCTTCTTGTATTTATCCTAAATATGCTCAGCAGCCCATATCAGAATCTGAGTTATTAACAGGTTCTCTTGAGCCCACCAATGAAAGTTATGCTATTGCTAAGATCGCGGGAATAAAATTGTGCCAAGCTTATCGTAAGCAGTACGGTTGTGATTTTATATCTGTTATGCCAACAAACTTATATGGGTTAGGAGATTTATTTCATGTGGATCTTAGTCATGTTGTTCCTGCTCTTATATTAAAAATTCATGAAGCAAAACGCAAAGGTGAATCTCGAGTTTTAGTTTGGGGTAGCGGAACCCCAAAACGTGAATTTTTGTTTGTTGATGATCTTGCTGACGCCCTTGTTTATCTATGTAAGGTGTATTCATCTCCTGATCCTATAAATATTGGTACTGGGTTGGATTGTACGATACGTGAGCTGGCTTTAATGATTTCTGAAGTTATTGGATATAAGGGGTTTCTTGATTTTGATGCAGGAAAGCCTGATGGAACGCCTAGAAAACTTCTTAATGTCTCTAAATTGTTATCACTAGGATGGTCACCAAAAACATCTTTGTATGAAGGTCTACAAAAGACCTATACCTGGTTTCTACAGGAGGTGGAACAATAAGGGGGCATTTAAAGATTGGTCTATACTAAATCTAGTTTTTGTTTACGAAAATTTGAGGGAGGATTACGGTTTTGAATTATAGCAAACGGAAACAATGTGTTGTCGATACTAGCAATAAATTTGCAGCAGAAAGAATTTATTGGCTAGAGAAAAATAGGTATTTTCATGCCGAAGATATTGAATATCTTCGTTTTCTTATTCCACAAAATCTAAAAATATTGGATGTGGGATGTGGAATAGGAGAACATCTTGCCGCCTTAAATCCTTCTGTAGGAGTTGGTATTGACATTGGTAAAGAAATGATAAACTTTGCTAAGGAGCGTCATCCTCGGTTAAAATTTTTCGAAGGCGATATTGAAGACAAAGTATTTTTGGCGTCTCTAAAGGAAATGGGCCTATTTGATATAATTCTTATGTCAGATACCATAGGTTTTGTCGATGATTGCCAGACAACTTTAGAAAATCTAAGGACACTTTGTTCACCGGAAACAAGAGTTGTTATTTCGTATTTTAATCCTTGGTGGGAAACTATTTTAAACTTTGCCGAATATGCAAATCTTAAAATGCCATCAGGACAACACAACTATTTGTCAATGGAAGATATTGCCAATCTGTTACAGCTGTCGGGTTTTGAACCAATAAAACGAGAGTGGCGCCAACTTATTCCAAAAAGATTGCTGGGGATTGGTTCTTTTATTAATAGGTGGGTTGCTCCTCTTCCTATAATCAGAAGTTGTTGTTTGCGAAATTATGTGGTTGCTAGATTAGAGCCTAATCCAGTAAACATGGAACAGTTATCTGCCACTGTTGTTATTCCCTGTCGCAATGAAAAAGGCAATATAGAAGCAGCCATTAATAGACTTCCTCGTTTTTGTCCTAAACTAGAGATTTTGTTTGTTGAAGGGCATAGTCAGGATGGAACATTAGATGAAATCAAGAAAGTAATAAATAATTATCCCCAGTACGATATTAAAGTCATTGAACAGCAAGGGAAGGGGAAAGGAGATGCTGTTAGAACGGCTTTTTCGCATGCTAGCGGTGATGTTTTAATTATACTTGATGCAGATTTAACGACCCCGCCAGAAGACATGCCAAAGTTTTATAATATATTGGTTAGTGGCAAGGGGGAATTTATCAATGGAACGCGTTTGATTTATCCTATGGAAAATCAAGCTATGCAGTTTTTGAACTTATTAGCAAATAAGGTGTTTTCTTGGCTTTTTTGCTACCTGCTTAACCAAAGATTCACCGATACTTTATGCGGTACCAAAGCTCTTAAAAAAGAGCATTACTTAAAAATAGCGGAAAACAGAGGTTATTTTGGGGAGTTTGATCCTTTTGGGGATTTTGATCTTATTTTTGGGGCTAGCAAATTAAATTTAAAGGTCAAAGAAATTCCCGTACGATATGCTGCGCGTACTTATGGCAGTACTCAAATTTCTAGGTTTAGTCATGGATGGCTTTTGCTAAAAATGGTGATTTTTGCTTATAGAAAATTTAAGGCTTTTTAAGTAAACTTGTTTCCATTAAACGAAATTTAATAATATGAACGAAACCTTGGACGCCGGCTATAAAATTTTACAAGAGCACCATGCGATATGGGATTCAAAAGAAATTCTTAGAGAAATTTACAAAGATTATTATGCAAGAATGATGAGGTACTCTAAGGAGCCAAATATTTTAGAAATTGGTGGTGGTACCGGTAATCTGAAAAGATTATATCCCGGCGTGGTTTCAACCGATATTTTATCTACACCATGGGTAGATGTTGTTTGTGATGCGCAGCATTTGCCTTTCGAAGACGAGTCTTTTAATACCATCTTGATGGTAGATGTATTACATCATATCCAAAAACCAGCTCTTTTTTTTCAAGAAGCTAGTAGGGTTTTAAAAAGTGGAGGGAGGATTGTTTTGTTGGAGCCGGCTATTACGAGCGTAAGTTGGTTTTTTTATAACTTTTTTCATCCTGAACCAGTAAAAATGGGTGTGAACCCTTTTGAAGATATCCAATCTCAGCAACCCTGGCAATCCTTTGATGCTAATCAGGCTATTCCCGAATTAATATTCGGTAAATACAATGAAAAATTTTTGGAACTATTTCCTATGTTTAAAGTAATAAAGAAGGAATATATTAGTTTGTTTTGCTATCCGTTATCGGGTGGATTCAAGCCCTGGTCTCTTATCCCGGCGAGATTTTTTGATGGTATATTAGCGCTTGAAAAAAAGCTCGAAAATAAAATCGGAAAATTTTCGGCTTTTAGGTTGTTTGTGGTTGTGGAAAAAATATAAGGAGAGAGGTATATGCCGAATATTAGTTCCGGTTTTTTAAAAAACATTTATTTGAGAAATTTACAGGTCGGTTTTTTTGTATCTTTAGGAGCAATCCTTTTTTTTGTGCCGCTTGTGCTTACGTGGTATGGATGCAATTCTCCAGAAATAAACCCCCAATGTTATTACTCTGCTTTGTTGGGTGTTATACCGTATAGCGATGCTGGGGGTTATTATTCTGGTGCTTTGCGGTATTTAGAGTCGGGATTGCTATGCTTGTGGAATCTACGGCGACCAATACATACATTGCTATTTTCCTCTGAGTTGTTTTTAACGCACGGAAGTTTTTGGTATGCAATGATTCTTCAGGCTTTTATGTGTGGGTTGTCATGTTCGTTGGCGGCTTATGCCGTTGGAAAAACTCTTGGTAGGATAGCATGGGCAGTGTTTTTAGTGGGTGGTTTTGTTTTGGCTATGTCTTTTATTCCAACCACGCTTACGGAAACTACGGGAATAGCTTTAGGAATGCTTGCATTTGTTTTTCTTTGGATTGGGTATATTACGCGTCAAGTCTTAACATTCTCTTTCGGCATTTTCGTATTAACCTTTGCTTTACATGCGCGAGCTGGCGCATTTTTAGTTCTGCCTTGTATGATTTTTTTAGCTATGTTCGATTTTACAAAATCCACTAGTGCTCGTTTAAGAATATTTATTCATTTTTGCGGGGCAATGATTGTTGCCACGCTTGTGGTTATTATTGCACAAAAAGTTTATGGGAATGCAGATAATCAAATGCATGCTAATTTTGCCTTTACTCTTTTGGGAGTTGTTTCTGGCGGTAAAGGATGGATTGCCGCGTATAAACTGTATCCGGTTTTATCCAGTATGACCGAACCAGAACAAGCCTCATTTCTTTATAAAGAAAGTCTTAAGGTGTTTTTGCATAATCCTTTACTCATCTTTTTGGGGTTTGCTAAAGGGTTTTTAGGGTTTGTTAAGTTACACTTAAGCTTACTGGTGCCATTAGACTTCTTAAAAAACTCCTCTTGGATTAAGGCGTTGATTAGAATTGCTGGTTTTTGTTTGATTTGTTTATGTTTTTATATCTTAAAACGTGCCTATACGAACCAATATTTACATCGAATGATCAAATTCATTATGGCTGGTTTTATGGGGATAATTTTTTCTGCTTTAATGCTATGGACAGATGGGGGTATTAGGATTTTTGCTGCCACATATCCATTTTGGGTTATTACGTTAGTTCTAGTGGTTGTTGCGTATAAGAATAGGAAGCATATAGATTCTTTTAAACCAGCTTCGGTTTATTATGATGGATCTTTTTTTTATACTAAATTAGCGGCTATAATTCTTTTGAGTTATTATCTGGTTTTAAGTCTTATACTTCCTTTTTTCACCCAACCGCAAAGAATCAAAGATCCCTTTCATGTTTTTCCAGAAAAAAATGTTATTTTGGTGCGTAATGTAGCAAAATCTCCTTATGTGGTTATTCATCCGAGCGAAAATGATTTTTCAAACCATGGGCTTAGAGAAGCTACTAGAAAAAGATACGAATATTTGGGTAAGTATTGTCCTGAAATATCGGGGGATTTGATAAGAATTGCTGATAAGCAATATCCAAGCTCATCATTTGTTATATTTTCCGCAATGAACTTACGAGATTATTCACAATTTTTTGTTTTAAGCGATCCTGGTATTATTCAGGAAAATTCCACTCTATTGGAACTAAATGGAAAGGTTGAAAAGAATTTTTTTATCGTTAGCTCTTATAAATCAGCTTTGGTTTCACGCAATAATAAAGAGTATAAATAAAGTAAAATTCTAATAGTGCTATGACAATTACTCCTATAATTTTAGCTGGTGGTTTTGGCACCAGATTGTGGCCAATATCACGCAAGCAAAATCCGAAACAGTTCGCGAATTTAATTGGTGAGCGGGCTTTGTTTCAACAAACTGTTGATCGAATGTATGGTTTGCAAGAACTTGCTGCGCCAATTATCGTATGTAGCAGCAAGCATTACGATTTGGTTGTTGGACAATCGCAGTCTAACAAGGTGCAGGTGATTTTAGAGCCAATGGGGAAGGGTACAGCTCCGGCAATTGCGATCGCCGCATTTAAGCTGCTTGCTCAAGGTTTGGATCCGTTATTATTGATTTTACCCGCAGATCATGTCATTGCTGATGTGCCCAAATTTCACCAAGCCATCGCAGTTGCCAAGAAATACGCTGAACAAAATTTTCTTGTTTGTTTTGGGGTTGTGCCAAGCCATCCTGAAACTGGTTATGGTTATATTGAGTTTGGCGAGCAGTTGGATGATGGCGGGGTGTGTAAGGTCTCAAGGTTTGTGGAAAAGCCAAATATTGATTTGGCAAAGGAGTATGTTGCTTCAGGCAAATATCATTGGAATAGTGGCATGTTTATGTTTCGTGCAAGCAAGTATTTGCAGGAATTAAGGCAAAATGCGCCGGATATCTATCAGATTTGTGAAGACATTGTGAATAATAACGCAAACTTATCTGGCGAAGCGTTTGAAATAGATAGCAAAAAGTTTAATACTTGCCGCAGCGACACAATTGACTATGCGATTATGGAAAAAACCAAATCTGCGATTGCCGTGCCGCTTGATATCGGTTGGAGCGATCTTGGTTCATGGCAGGCTTTGTGGGAATTTGGCAAAAAAGATACAAACGGCAATGTTATTATTGGTGATGTTGATACTAAAGATGTCAGCAATTCTTATATCCATGCAACCAAGCGTAAAGTGGTGGCGTTGGGTGTAACTAATTGTATTATTGTTGAAACTTCAGATGCGGTTTTGGTGGTGTCGAAGGATTGTTGTCAGGATATTAGGTTGGTTATCGACTCTTTATCAAAAGAATATACTTAACAAGAGATTGTGTTGTTTATATGCGCGTTGACCCAAATAAAAATGTTACCGAACTGATGATTCGTTGACTCACAATTCGATGTTGCTTTTATTTTTTTGATTTTATCTACAACTCAAAGGGGTGATGGCAAGAAGGCAATAGAACATAAAGGTTAGGAAATTGTTTGGCGGTATTTTATGGTGGGAAATTTTTATTAGAGGAGTTTTTGTTACGGATAAGGTAAATAATACAGCTAATAAATGAATAAATTAACTAAATAAGTGGAGTGTTCGTATTTTATGCAATTTGTGGATTTAAATCATCAATATAAGAGAATAAAGGAAAACGTAAATCAAAGAATCCTTAAAGTTTTGGATCATGGTCAATATATTATGGGGCCCGAGGTTAAGGAGCTAGAAGATAAGCTTGCCACTTTTGTGGGGACAAAATACTGTATTGGCGTGGCAAATGGAACAGATGCTTTATTAATCGCAATGATGGCATTGGGAGTTGGCGTAGGCGATGAAGTAATTACCACGCCGTTTACTTTTATTGCTACGGCCGAAATGATAGCTCTTCTAGGAGCAAAAGTTGTTTTTGTTGATATTGACCCTCGTACTTACAATATTGATATAACAAAAATCGAGGCTGCAATTACTCAAAAAACTAAAGCGATCATGCCAGTTTCTCTTTTTGGTCAGTGTGCTGATTTTGATGCGATCAATGCTATTGCCACCAAGTTTAAAATCCCGGTAATTGAAGATGCCGCCCAAAGTTTTGGTGCAACTTATAAAGGCAGAAAATCATGTAATCTTTCAACTATTGGGTGCACTAGTTTTTTTCCTTCGAAACCATTGGGTTGTTACGGCGATGGGGGCGCTTGTTTTACTAATGATGATGAGTTGGCTAAGGCTATGCAAGAAATTAGATTACATGGTCAAGATCGACGTTACCATCATTCACGCCTGGGTATCAACGGAAGGTTGGATACTATTCAAGCAGCAATTTTATTAGCTAAGCTCGAGATTTTTCCAGAGGAAATTGAGTTGCGTACCAAGGTCGGCGCAAAGTACACTGAGTTATTAAAAGATAGAATGATTACACCTTACATTGAACCTTTTAATACTAGTGTTTATGCACAGTATACGACTCAAGTAAATAACCGAGATCAAGTTCAGGAAAAATTAAAGAACGCGGGAATTCCAACTGCAATACATTACCCTATTCCATTGCATAAGCAGCCGGTTTTTGCTGATTATTTTGATTGTGAGCTGCAAATTTCAGAATTGACTGCTAGTAAAGTATTAAGTCTACCAATGCATCCATATTTGCAAGATCATGATATAGAATTTATTGTGCAGCAGCTAATTGATAATAATATAACTTGAGGTTTTTTTAGGATAAACCACTATGACTAATGTTAACAAAGAAGTGCCGTATGTTATAAAAGACCGAAAAATTCGTATTGCTTTGGTGGGTTGTGGACGAATTGCTCATAAACACTTTGAGGCAATCAAAGAACATAAGGAGAACTTAGTTCTAGATGCTGTGTGTGACACAGATAAAAATGCTCTTAAGCAAGCCGTACAAATGACAGGAAGCACCGGATATCCTCACTTGGAGGAATTACTACGAAACTCCAATGCCGACGTTATAAGCGTTTGTACCCCTAGCGGGTTACATGCATCCCAGGTTTGTCGTATTGCTAGCGCGGGTCGACATGTGATTACAGAGAAGCCCATGGCAACGCGTTGGCAAGATGGGTTAGGCATGGTTAAGGCATGTGATAAAGCTGGCGTGAGGTTGTTTGTCGTGAAACAAAATCGCATGAATGCAACCTTACAGGCATTAAAACGAGCAATAGAACATAACCGTTTTGGGCGTATTTATTTGGTTAATATAAATGTGCTCTGGTCACGGCCACAAAGTTATTATAACGAAGCAAAGTGGCGCGGTACTTGGGAATTTGATGGCGGTGCTCTAATGAATCAAGCTAGCCACTATATTGACCTTCTTGATTGGTTGTTTGGCCCTGTTGCGTCGGTGCAAGCAATGACCGCTACCTTAGCGCGCAATATTGAAACCGAGGATACTGGAGTGCTTAATGTTAGGTGGCGTTCGGGAACTCTTGGTTCGGTAAATGTTACTATGTTAGCACATGATAAAAATTTTGAAGGGTCGATTACGATTATAGGTGAGAAGGGTACGGTGCGTATTGGTGGAGTGGCAGTGAATGAAATACAGCATTGGGAATTTCAAGACAAGCGCGATGAAGACAACGAAATTAAAGCAATTAGCTACGCAATAAGCTCAGTGTATGGCTTTGGTCATCCGCGCTATTATGAGAATGTGGTAGAGGTTTTGCGTGGTAATATTGAGCCTGAAACTGATGGAAGAGAGGGGCTGAAATCTTTAGAGGTTTTGATTGCCGCATATCTTTCAGCGCGCGACGGAAATAAAATATCTTTGCCGTTAGAGTACTAATAAGATGAAATATATAAAACACGAAACAGCCGTAATTGATGTTGGTGCTGATATTGGGGAGGGTACTCATGTTTGGCATTGGACGCATATTTGTGCTGGTGCCAAGGTGGGAAGCAAGTGTTCTTTAGGGCAGAATGTTTTTGTGGGGAATAAGGTTATTATTGGTAATAATGTTAAAATCCAAAATAATGTTTCTGTGTACGATAATGTAACGTTAGAGGATGATGTTTTTTGCGGACCAAGCATGGTGTTTACTAATGTATATAATCCTCGTTCTGCAATATCACGCAAAGACCAATATCGTAACACCCTGGTTAAAAATGGGGCTACTTTAGGCGCAAATTGCACTATTGTTTGTGGTGTGACAATTGGTAGATATGCTTTTATTGGTGCAGGCGCAGTTATTAATCGCGATGTTCCGGATTATGCCTTGATGGTCGGTGTTCCTGCGAAGCAAATAGGGTGGATGAGTGAGTACGGAGAGCAGCTGAATTTGCCGCTACATGGTGATGGTTCTGAGGTTATATGCCCTAGCACTAAAGCTAAATATAAGCTGGTTAATGGTAAGTGTGTTAGGGCGGATTGATCGAATTTAAGGTAACTTTGCCAGAGCCATTAAATATGGAGAAGTGAATCTATTTTTTGGTATTTTTATGCCATATTTTTCCAAGAACCAGAATATTTTTGAGGGTGCTGATAATATATGACGGAGATATCGGTTGAAGGGATTCGAGGAAAATGTTCCAGAGTTAACAACACTTAAATTAATGGACATAAAATAATCGCAGCTTTCTAAGTTTAATCCGGCATCGTGGTGCGCTGATATAAGCATTTCCTTCGTCAAAGGCACATGAATATTATAAACGTCGCGGTCAACATGTTTTTGAATTGTTCCGATAATACTAGGAATATTAGGTATCACTGTTAGTAGGACACCACCTGGCTTAACAAAAGCAGCACAAGATTTAAGACATTCTGATGTGTTTTTAAAATGTTCCACAACCCCGAAAGAAACAACAAAATCAAATTTCTCTAAGAGATTTGCAGGTGGTGAAAAGAGGTCAGTGCAATAAATCTCACCCGGAACTTTGTAATGTTTCAAAAGTGCACGGCTTTTTTCACATCCCACTTCAGAATAATCCACACCATAAACATCAGCATTAAAGTATTGATGGAAATAAATGGGCCAAATAGAATTTGCACAGCCAATTTCTAAAACACTGAATTTTTTCTTATCTTTTAAAAGATTTTTAAAATAATCATGAAGCCTAAGATTAACGTAATTATCCAGACTTTGATCATTTTCATCAAAGGCCTTTGGGAATTCTACTTTAGACCAATTGTTATCCCAGTACGTTGTGTCTGCTTTATCGTTTTGTGTCATGACTTTAGGACCTTTTGTATAATGGAATTAAATCGAGAACCTACATATTCTAAGCTATGATATTTTTCGATATATTTTCTACTTTTTATGCCGACTTTTAATCGTTCCTCTGATGTGCTTTTTAAAAAGAGTTCTAGTTTCTGCTCTAAATTATCTGGATCTACATTAATAATAGGGCAATCTGTCCAAATAGGGTTGAATTTATAGAGATCCTGCCTCAAATAACAAAAAACAGGTTTACCAAGAGCCATGGCTTCGATAGCAAGACGCGCATAGGTACCAAGCAATAATTGATCAATAACACCGTCAGATTCTTTAATGATTTTTAAAAGCTCTGCATTCGAGGTATTTTCGACAATTTTAAGTTCACAAGGGAAACCCCGTTTATTTAACGAATCGATAACCTCTATAATTTTATCAGTACCTTTTATAAGACGATGATTCGGTGCGTGCACAAACACAGGAATTTGATTTTGAACATTATAATTAGGATGAATTGATTGTGTGTCGATACATCGAAGGTGAAAATATTCATCAACTCTCTCAAGGTAATCGACATGGTCAATCGCACTGATAATGTAATCGGCCTGTTTTTCAAGTTTTCGAGTGTTTCTAGCTATGGCTTCTTCATCATAAGCACGATACTGTGGGTCTGCCATATAACCCTCATACAAGCTATATTTAAGATCATGGCGTCGTTTGAGCCGTGGTGTCGCCACATCTCCACCATAGGTGTTCAGGATGACTTTTTTCCCCGCTAAGTGTAGTAAGGGAATCTCAAAAAATTTCAGCCATACTGCACGATCAAGAATGCGCGTGCGAAATGGCATAACAAAAATGTGAAAATTAAAGATTGACCATATAAAAATCCAAAATGTTAAAATGTATTGCCCAATAAAATGGGAATAAAGTAAAGGATATTTTCTTTTTAAATTGACGTCATAGGGAATAACATCCACTTCATGTTCTGGAATCATAAAAGGCACAACTTGCACCGTATAACCCTTTAAACGCATAGTCTTAGCTACATACGTTAAGTTATTGATGTGCATCATACCAAAGAAGATGGTGTTTTTTTTAGAGTATATAATTTTTGCTGCAACGCAAAGCAGTAATAAAAGTGGGATTACCAATAATTCACTTAGTGTTCCATCAACAATAAAGAGAGTTCTTTTTATAAAATGATTCATTTATAATCTTATTATGGTGTGTAAATTTGATAATGATTATTTTCTAAGATCTTTTTAAAGCCACTCACATCATATAAATTATGTATTTTTGATCTTTTATTTATAATAATATGCGTGATGTCATATTTCATTATTAGGCTTCGAAAGTTATCAGTATTGACTTCTGGGTATACATGATAAAAATAATGATAAAATGCACCCTTTTGATTATTAGCAAAAAATCCTACCAAAATCTTGTCCGTACAAGTTGCAAATAGATAAGTTTCATTATTACTTGCGCATAAAATTCTTTTGTCACCAAAACAGTTCATAGCTTCGATGGCTTCTTTGGTATTGCTACTAGCTAAATTAGAAGTATTATTTTTTCTTATTCTGAATATGTAGACGCAAAATATTAAACAGTAAATAATAAGAAATAATGTCGATTCAAACAAAGGAGAAGTGTAAAATATACTGAAAATAAAAGGAGTCAGCGAATACTCAAAATAACGCTCAGGCTCTCCAAAAGCTTTGAAATATGAAAATTGCGTTAAAATGAAATAAAATACTGAGCCTGTAATAATGGAATGCGAAAAGTCGATAAGAGGATCGCGTGATGAACTGTTATTAAAAAAAATATATATGAGCAATGGAAAATTAAGAATACCCCCCCGTGTTAGAGGATTTTGAAACATTAGAATTTGCCATAGATCTCTAATTCTTAATTCTTTTATATAGCGATAAATTATGCCCCATTGCCATCGTACTTGAATGAATCTAATGCCATCATTTATATACCACCAAGAGTGTTCTATATGCCCTTTTAATTGTTGGTATAGTCTTTTTCTTCCAATAAGAATTGCAAAAGCAAAGCAATTTATTAGAAAAAAAATGCTATTTGTTGAAAATGTAAAAACACTTATAAAAATCGATATTAAAATAAGGTATTGCACAAAAAATTTTGAAGATAAAATATTTAAAGCGCATAAAATTGCAGACAATTCGAGCCAAAAAATCGATTTATCTTTTAAAAAGCAAAGAAGGCATAGATAACTACATGACCATAAAAATTGAGAAAAATTTCTTGGCGTTAATGAAAATGACCTTGGCCCAATTGAAGGAAAAATCAGGGATGGAAAAACAAGAAAGAATCCAGTTATCAAAAAATAAAAACTAAAGTCTATTTTTGTAAGTTTGAAAAGAAGTAATGACAAGAATGTCCCATTTAAAATGTCATAAATTAATGCTGTTAAATGTCCATACTTTTTTAGAAAATCAATGGGGAGATAAGACAAAATGAAATGATACATAGACGGGTATGTGCAGGCTTTGGGACCTTCGCCTAAAACATTCTGATTATAATCCTGAAGAGAGTTGTTATTTTTTTTTATAAGATCAACATAATAAAAATGAAACGCTTCATCGGTACTTAATTGGTTAAAATTTAAATATTTAATCCTAAAATAAAATGCAAATATAAAAAATGATAAGGATATTAAAAACATTATTTCTCCCAATAGCAAGGATGGGCCAAAATCAAATAACAATTTCCATTTATACTTGGGGGTAGAATGACAGAATCTTTTTTAATGTAACGATTACCGTCACTGCCAAGGTGGCAATCTTGAATCACATAATTATAGGTACGCAGTTCTGGAACACAGTCAGTAAAAACAAATCCAAAATCTTGATATTGAGTGCTAAGATCATTGATTAGCTGCATTCTTTCCGTGTGTTTGTAATTCCCTAATCCATGCAATGTTAGGAATTTTGGACAAAACCCGTATATCTCATTAAAATCATTAACTTCTTCTTCTAGCTTTTTAAGAGGGTTATCATAAATGTAGCATGAACTATGTAAGCCAATTTGGAATTTATCCAAGTATTGTTCTATATATTGAAAAGAATGTTTAAATGGATAATCTAAATTATCTGTTCTTATAAAAACAGACAGGGGGGTATTCGTTTCTAAATGTATATCCGCCAAAATATTAAAATTTTCAAGGCATGTTTGTGTATCTAAATCATGGCGAAAAATAAAATTAACGCTTCTTTGCTCTACATTTTCGTCAAAGCGCAAGATATTAATACGCTTTTGAGATGATATATTTAGAACAGTATTCTGATACTGATTGAATGAAAAAGGAGATGAGCGTAATAAATGTCGATTTCTATTAGCGTATAACTGTATTCTAGTTCTATTTATATAGTTTACAATTTTATTGAGAATCATTTTTTTTTAAAGACACCTATAAACCCACTTGAACAGGAGGTTTTTTGAAAAACATTAATAAAACAAAAGAAGAGCCTATATAACAAAAAAACGGGAAATGAATAATTAGGTTCAATTTGTGAAATGTGTTTTAAAAATTGATGGACCTCTATAGTGGAAGCAATCCATTTCTTAGGAGCATACATTTCTTTATACAAAAAACGTTCATGTTTACTTAAAAGCTTTAGAATATCTTCCCTTTTTAATAATTGTGTTGAAGTGTTGCCAAAATCTTTGCACAAACCTTTTTCGTAAAGCTCATAACTCTTTGGGATATTCTTGAAGATTTTTTCTAAGAATCTTAGGAACCATGGCCGTGTATAAATTGATTTTTTTATAAAGAACTTTCCTAAACCATTTACAACAACTATGGTGCCATTTGGCTTTAAAAGCTTTTTGCATAATTTAAGTAGAGAGTCAGTAGATGGAACAGATAAAAGAACTTCGCTTAGGAGTATCTTGTCGAAAAATCCTTGATAGTTAGGTATCAAATCGTTTTCATCTTCAATCCGAAGAAATCGGATTTGTGAATTTAAAAAATCAGGAATAGGATTTTTTTCTGTTGTGGGAGAAATATCAACTGCTAGGACAAATTTAGCTAATTTTGCCATTTCTACACTGATGTAACCAGAACCACATCCAAAATCTAAAATAGCATCAGATGAAGTTATATCTAGAGCTTCAATTATTTTTGAAACTTGATAATGCTTATAAAGATTTCTCGTTCCAAAAAAACAGGTAATGAAATCTTCTTTTAAATAGCCTGTCGGATTATACCCAAAACGAAAAAACACAGGTTTTTTAGAGACGGGGAATTGCTTTAAAAATAATGTTAAAATATTTTTTATTAATTTTTCCATGAACAGATCATCACAAGAGATTTACTTTTTCAGAACAATACTTAGAGTTTCTTTTGTTACTAAAAATGCTCCATTTTTTTGAATAAATTCAGATATATCTCGTAATACTTGATTGGAATTCTCTGATTTTGATAAAAGTTCAGAAGTTTCAAACCACTGTTGAAAGTCAGAAAGACCATTAAAACCAATCTTATTGTCAAAATAAGAGACATCGATAAGGAAATGCTCTTTTAATAAATCAAGCTCTTCTAAGGATAAAAAGTCTTTATAAAAAGGAATTTTTTTTGTGTTTGATTGATTTATAACATTTATTATTTCTAAATTGCTTCTTTTGGAATACCCTAACAGTAAAACCATGCCATCTTTTTCCAGATACTTTGAATACTTGATGAGTAAGTCAACCATGTTTTTTGAATAATAAAAAGCGTACGATGAAATAATCAAATTATAATTTTTTGTACAATAATTTTGAAAATCATCAATATCTGAACGAATAAGATTAATTCGTGCGCTAGGAAAAAGATCGGATATTGTATCCAAAGACTTTTGAGATTTATCAACAGAAGTAATATTGGAAAAAGGGTATAAGTCATGAATTAAAATAGTTTGTTTTCCTACACCACAACCTATATCCAAACATTCTTTGGGGACACTTATATGGCTCATTAACAAGTCTTTAATCCATGCATCGTAGTTTTTAAATTCATTTTTACTATTAGCGTTCATTCTTGAAATTAAGCCAGAAGTAGATGTAGCTATATTTTTTGACATATTTATTATCCTCAGTATTTGATCTTTTCGTGATAGTGTTGATGGAAAAATGAATCAGGATGTAAAAGAAGACACATAAACTCTGGGTTTTTTTCTTGTATTAACGCTAAAGGATCACTGGATCCATTCTCATCAAGTTTCCCGTGAAAATATTTTTTCCACCTACTTACAAGGGAATCACTTACATAATATCCCCGTTCAAAAAGATTTTTGTCGTAAGCCTCATATAGCAATCCGAAATCTTGTGGTGATCTCTTGTTTTCCCAGAAATCTAAATTATTATTCCCTGTATAATCTCCATGACATGCTGTGCCATATATTTTTGTGTTAAACAGTGTTTCAAAGGTTTTTATACTAGTTCTTAATAGTTTTTCAGGATCTTTGTTGCAAATTTTCTCCATATCCACCAATTCTGTATGAATACCTATCTCATGTCCGGCTTGAATAAGATCTTGAATAATGATCAGCACTGGAAATGAAAAAATATTGTATTTTCCGTGCAACCTAAAAAAAATGTTCCTTTGATATTATATTTATTTAAAATATCAGCAATGTTTTTTACGCGTAGGGGGTCAAAGTCCACGTCTATTCTCAAAACAATTGTTTTAGGCTCAATACGCCTGATACTAAGAAAAAAATCTTTCAAATTTATAAAATTGTATTCTTGAACAGCAACCATAAAAAATTCTTCCAAGTACGAAAATTTAAATAATGATTTCATGAAATTTGCCCGTAAATATATCTAGATTTGTCCTCAATGGCATTAATGTCAAACATAGATGAGGTGACACTATAAAGTTGTTCCCCAAACTTCTTAGCCTCTTTAGGCTGTTCAAGCATATATTTTACTTTTTTCATGATATCATCAGCAGACCTAAAATCAGCTAAAAGCCCAGTAACATAATCTAATATTAATTCATTTTGCCATTCATACTCAAAAGCTACTACTGGAGCTTTCAATAATCCTGCTTCTACCAGAGAACTACCGCCATAGGGAGATAAAATCAAATCTGAACACATCACCGCCGACTTAATATATTGTCTATTCTGATATCCAACCAAATGAAGCTGAGCTTCTACACCATTTTTTATTCCCAGCTGTTTGATTTTTTCCACTTCGCTTCCAGTGCCTATGATCACAAAATGAACATCTTTTTTTTCTTTAAGAATTGGTGTTATTGCTAATAACGATCTATCAATCATCATTTCAGGTGCTATTCGAGACCATAAAAGAATAATCCGACCATCTTTGGGGAATCCTATTAAATTTCTTCTTTCAATCACTGGATATGTTGTAATATTTTGATCTACTTTAATTCTAAGAAGATATGTATTTTGTGGGTTAGCTCCCTTTGCGAGAGCATTATCCATGTTATCTTTATTTGCACCAATAATGAGAGAACAAGATTTGAAAAATAAGAATGAAACAAGATAATCATACAGTTGTATAGCTGACACTCCAAATTTTCCTTTCATTTTAAAGGGGAAAAAAATGGGAAACAGCGTTTGGCTAAAGATCAAATCAATGTTGCCTATCACTTTTGTAACAAGTCGGACGGACAAAGCTATTTTCAAATAAATGCATCTAAAAACAAGATTATTTGGAAAGTCGTTCTCAATAATGCCTATATTTTTATTTCTTAAAAAACAAGCTGTTCTCAAAAAAGCCAGAAAATTCCTTATAGAAACTGTAAGATGCGGGAATATTTTTGCAAGTGCGCTGAAGGTAGAGATATTAATATCTATTTGAATCACATTATTACTCCAACGAATAATTCTATTTTTTCCATCTCCTACACATAAAACGTAAACGTATTTAAAGGGGTCTCTTTTAAAAAGTATTTTTAAGTATTCTGAGGCATTGCTTTTTTGGTGTCTATCAATAGTATCTTGATATCTTTTCAATATACATATGGTTGATTTTTTCTTATCTTTTGGGGTGATAAGAAAATAAAACTTTAAAATAAAGAGCAATAAGAAAAACAAAAAATTAAATAAAAATTTGAAAATTAAGTCTAGGAAGCGCCAGATTATTTTTAATAATCTCATATTTTTATTCCTTTTTTATTTACAAAATTTCCAATAAAAACTTTCAGGAATTCTATTGTATTTTAAAAGAACTCTAAATAAAGGTTCTAAACGTTCGAAGGTTTTTTTATAATTTCCGTAATCATGCCATTCTTTTTTAGGTAGCCTCATGATTTCTTTAAACATTTGGTCGGAAAAACCAAGACGCTTTTTGACAAGGGCAATAATTTCTTCATCAAAAGGTGGAGTTTGAGATATCATCTGAAGTGCTTTATCTCGATTAAGTTGATTTGACCGTACAAGAGCAGCATAGCCAAGAAGCCTACAGTCAATTCCAAAACGCTTTGGCAAAAAATAGCTGTGGTAAAATGCGGTAAAGCGATTTTCTAAATGATGGCCGCCATACCATTCCCAATCAAATTTTCCCTTTAGAAAAGTTTTTGTTTGTTCTTTGTTGTAGTCTAAATAGTAAAGAGGGCGAATGCGCTGTACTTTTGTGAAAATAGAATACCAAAGAAATTTTAAAAGGGTTAAATTGGGAAAAGTTTTCATAGGCAATTTGCCAAATTTTTTGTGAACACTTTCTATATATTTTCCATCCATATAAAGCCAGCCAAGGGGCGAAATTCCTTCGGTTCTAAATGAATGTCCCTCGAGAATATAAGATAAATTATACTTGGTGCATGCTTTATACATTGTCATAATAATCCCTATATCTGTAGGAGCTTCAATATCTTTAACCCCGGCAAGCATAAAAGAACGATATATGTCGTCATATTCCTTGTTATTGACAACGATTGTAAAAAGATCAACATTAAGTTTACTGAGAACTTTTTGGATGTTTTGTGTTGCAATAGGAGAGTTCCACGTGTTATCAAAGTGTACGGCCAAAGGTTTTAGGCCCATTTCTACAGCTTTATATAATAAGTAGGATGAATCACATCCCCCGCTTACACCAATCACACAATCATATTTTTTTCCCTTGTCTGTTCCTGCTGCTTTTATTTGTTGAAAGAGTTTATGTAATTTTTTTTCGCCCTCAGCCCCTGTGGGATAAAGATTTTCTAAATCATTATGGATATAGCAATAATTACATATTCCTTTTTCATCAAAGGTTATATTGGGTACGTCTTCGCCATAAACACATCGACTGCAAATTATTTTATTTTTCATTAAATAGGATCTCTATTTCTTTTCTACTAGGATAGTTTATTAGGACGCTTTGTGAGCTAGTATTTTGAAATACAAAATATGAACCAGCACTAACGGCGCTTGCGCCAGCGTTAATTGCTTTTTTGAAGTCTTTTATACAAGATGCTCCGCCTAACGCTACAACGGGGCAATTAAGCTTGGTAGTGATATTATGTATGAGGTTGATATCATATCCTTTGTGTGTTCCATCTCTAGAAATGTGATTAATAACAATTTCCCCAACTTTTATTTCATCTAATAAAGCTATAGTTGCATCTAAAGATAATGGTGCTTTCTTATGATTACCTTGAGTGCGAAGTTCATATCTGCCAAATATATTTTCCGCAATATTCAAACATCCAACAACAGAAGAAGATCCAAACTCTGAAACACATTTTCTAACTTCCTGAGGATTCGAGAAAATGATGCTTTCAACAAGAATTTTTTCAACACCTGAATTTAATATTTTATTTGCCTCTTCAACAGATTGAATTCCTCCACCATATGTTAGTGGAACCCAACATTCACTTGCAATTTCCTCAATGAGTTGAAAATTTGGCCTGGTTTGTTTACGTATGCACGATATATCAAGAACCATAATTTCGTCTACTTCAAATTTATTAAAAAGATTGATTGTATTAACTGGATCCCCAATATAAGTCGGGTTTTTAAATTTTTTAGTTTTCACAAATGCCTCTTCATATAACAAAAGGCATGGGATAACTCTAGGAGGTAAGGGTGGAAGTATCAGCATGAGGCAAAGTTTTTTAGAAGCTGAAAACCAAATCGATGGCTTTTTTCCGGATGAAACTGGACACCATAAATATTATTGCCACTACGAATAGCAGACACAAAATCATGTTCATAAGAAGTTTTTGCAAGAATATTTGCATAATCATCACAGTCGAACCAATAACTATGCGTAAAATAAAATCGTGGAACAGAATCATATCCCCTAAACAAAATAGATTCTTCAGTAGGTATGACGTAATTCCATCCCATATGGGGGATTTTAAAAAAATTGTCTGCAAAACGCCGAACATTGCCTTTGATAATGCCTAAACCAGGCAAAGCCCCTTCCTCACTTGATTCAGCTAGCATTTGCATGCCCAAACAAATACCAAGAAGTTTTACATTCTGAGATTTGGCCATATCTTTGATTACATCAACAAGATGATAATCTTGTAACGCCTGCATGCCTTTATCAAAAGATCCAACGCCGGGAAGAATTAATTTATCTGCATTTTCAATTTCTCTTGCATTATTTGAAAGAATTGATTTTTTCCCAATGCGAGAAAGCATGTTTTGAATGCTTTTGAAGTTACCTATACCTGTATTAATAATGACGATCATATTTTGATGGGCGTTTTAAGAAAATAAAGATTTGTAGTAGCGAGCTTCCTTAGCATCTGTTGTTTCCATATTAAACATTCTTAGGGCTAGTTCTTTTGCCGCAAGGGCCCTTTTTCTTGCTTCTTCAGGGTGGGAAATAACTTCGTGCATTTTTTCTGCTAGATGAGTTGTGTCGGGAAAATCCGCAAGATATCCAGTTTCTCCATCACGAATAAGCTCATTGTGCCATTCGATGTCAAAAGCAACTACGGGGGTTTCTAACATAACCGCTTCAACAAGGGAGCTCCCCCCCGTATGGAACAACAGATAAAGAAGAGTGTAGGGCGATTTGCGCTATTGAATCCCTATCTTTCTGACCCAGAAGATGCACTCGTTCTTTGCATTTACTTGTGGAAAGGTAGGATTGAATGCGTGATTTTTCTGGACCATCACCGATTATTATAAAATGCAAGTCGCTATTATCGAAATATAATAATTTTTCGAATGCTTGTACAGATTCTAAAACAAGTTTTTCTTGTGACAGGCGTGACCATAAAGATATTATTTTTCCATTTTTAGGAACCCCATCAATCTCTTCTCTTGGTTTTGGTTTTACATTTAGCATGGAGAGTTCGATTTTTATTCTAGAAAGTTTTGTTTTGGATGGATGAGACCCATTTGAAATTGCGCTTAACATATTATTTACGTTGTATCCAATAACAAGATCACAGGACCTATAAAATAGAAGGCTAATTAATTTATCCCACATTGTCTGAAATACCTCAAAAGGAGGAAAAGTCATTTTAAAAGGCCAGAAACACGGAAATGGATTGAAGTAGTATATTAAATCCAAATTCCCGCGTACTTGAGTAACTAATTTAATGGGAAATAAAAATTTAATTAACATTGCTCTTAAAGCTATTTTTGAAGGAAACATTACCTCTAAAACTTCTGGCAAAATTTTTTTTATTAATTTTGCAGTTAATAACATCCCCCAAATTTGCTGAAGAGACCTGGTTGTATATGGTAAAGCCTGTCTGTACTTCTCTAGTGGCATCACAATGTTTATGCCAATGATCTTTTTTCCCAGCTTAAAAATATTTGGTTTCTCATTGCCAATAAATAATATGTAGGTTAAGTCTGCATGAGGTCTAGTAAAATCCCATTCGAAATATTTTGGACCATTACATTCAAGTATTCTGTAAATTCCATCTTTTGTAAGAGAGAAAACTGTTTTTTTAGGATTCTTAATACTTAATTTTCCAAAAGTTCTTGTTAAGGCAACAATCACTAAAAAAGGCAAAAAGAATATACATGCTAAGGCAAAATCAACTAAGCGAAAAAGCTTACGAAATAGAGTCAACACTTTGTTGTATCCTTTTGTGGTTAGATTTTTTGACATAATAATTCCAGTTTGAAATATGCTGAAAATAATCAGTCTTGACTGCAGATTGTGTGAATATTTCTAGCAACCACTATAGGTAGATTAGAGGCAAAAAAATTATTTTTTAAAATACTCCAAAGTAATTTTTTCTTCCTGTAGAACAACTTTTCCAATGATCTTACCTGGAGAACCAGCCAAAATTGAGTAATCTTCGACGCTTTGGTTGACGAATGTGTTTGCCCCAATCAAACAATAGGATCCTATTGTTATACCGGCTTTTATTATTGTTTGTGCTCCAATATGAGCGCAGTTACCAATTAATACATTTGCTTTATGAAATCCCAATTTTCCGCCTGATAGTGCCCACATTACTGAGTCATGAGTATATATATGTACCCCAGCAGATATAGAACAGTAATCTCCAATTTTGATATTGCCACCAGAGCCGTCCAGTATCACGTATGGTCCTATCCATGTTTTAATGCCGATTTTAACATCACCAAACACTAAGGCGCTATTGTAGATGCTTGATCCTTCGTCAAAGCCCAATTTCTTTGCCCTGTCGAAACGATCAAATAGTCCATCCTGAAAGGATAAGCTTCTATCATATTTTTCTTTTAAGAAATTCTCTTGTTCTTCGTAAAGATTAAATAATTTATTTTTTAGATCAGCTGCATTCATGGTTGAAAACCCTGAGAGATTTATTTAAATACAAAAGAGACCATATTGCCAGGCGGTTATTTTGTTTTCTAGATACATGTTGGTTTAATATTTTTTGTATGGCATCTTGATTGAAAATAGGTAAGGAGTTGGTAAGTTCTTTTTGGATGTATTCAATACTTTCTCCTTTAAACCATGAGGCATCAGGTGATGAAAATCCTTGTTTTTTAGTATTTACAATTTTTTTGCCCAGGTATTTTACAAGGGTTTTTCTAAGAATAATCTTTCCACTTTTATTGGCTTGTAGTTTGCTCGCTAAATCGTTTTCGTTTGCCATTTCAAATTGGTTCGAAATCTTCATTGAGCTTGGTAATTTAGTAGCAAAATCAACTAAATTATTATCTAAAAATGGGACGCGAGTTTCTAGGCTATGCGCCATGCTCAACTTGTCTTCAACAACAAGCAAGCCATGCAAAAATGTTTTTGCTTCAAGATAAAGACTGTAATTTATACAGTCACTTGCCTCTAAAGTATCTTTTTTTATTGTTTTAAAAACATCTGCAAAAATATCACGTGTCCAAATATGTTTTACGTCTTCCCATATGGGTGCCAGTAGATCCTTAAGTTGACTGTTTGGGATGAGACGCTGCCATTTTAAGTAATAGCTATCAATGAATTTATCAAAGACAATTGGTTTGTTAGTGTAGAAATATCGCCATGGGTAGCCTCCAAAAAGCTCATCTCCCCCAGCTCCAGACAGCACTACTTTTCCAAACTTACTGGCCAGTTTGGCTGCGTAATAATTCGGATAACTCTGTCCAACACGTGGTTCTTCAAGATGATGTGCATATTTGTCCATACACCTTTCCATATCTCCCGCTTTAAGAACCATCTCATAATGCTCTGTCTTAGCTAAATACGAAATATGCTCTGCTTTTGCGCGTTCATCAAAAGATAATTCAAGACCACTTGCAGAACTTAAGTCAAACCCAATTGTAAATGTTTGCATATGCGGTAGAAATTTACTAGCCACCATGGTAATAGCGCCAGAATCGATGCCCCCGCTTAAATAAGCATTAACTGGTACATCACCAACTAGCTGTCTTTGTACAGCCTGTTTGAATAGACGGTCTGTTTCCTCAACAGCTTCTTCTTCAGATATTTGAAGAGAACCACAAAAATTAAAGTCCCAATATTGATGTTTCTCAAACTTTCCACCTATATCAATGTAGGCATAATGTCCAGGCATCAGCATTTTAATATCTTGAAAAAGAGTTTTATCTGTAAAGAAATTCTGAAATGTCAAATATTCAATCAGACCTTCCTTGTCTAATTTTGATTGATAACAACCAGAGGCGATAATGGCTTTAACTTCCGACGCAAAAACAAAGCTTTTGTCTAAATTATAATAATATAGAGGCTTAATTCCATAACGATCACGAGCTAGAAAAAGCCTTTGTTCTTTTTTATCCCAAATTGCAAAAGCAAACATGCCATTGAATTTGTCTAGGCACTTGCATCCCCATTCAGTATAGGCATAAAGAACAACTTCTGTGTCTGTATTGGAGCGAAATTGATATCCTAAAGCCTCAAGCTGAATACGTAGTTCTTTAAAATTATACACCTCACCATTATAAGTAATGGTAAATCTACCCTCTCGTGTTTGCATTGGCTGATGGCCAGCGGGGCTAAGATCAATAATAGCAAGACGTCGATGTCCCAAAGCAACATACCCATCAATATATTGCCCTTCACCATCAGGACCACGATGAGAGATGCTGTTGGTCATAGCCTTAATTTGGCTATGCGCTACAGGCTGATGATTAATATTAAAGATGCCGGCTATTCCACACATTTCATGTTTTCTTGGCTATACAAGTAATGCCTGCTAATTCTTCATTTATACGTTTAACTTCTAAACCATTTTCAAAACACCACTGCTGTACTTCTTCAATAGTATGTCTATGCGCATTTTTAGGGGCATACCAATCAAAATTGATATGATGCATCTCATCAAAAGATAAATTTGGGTCATAAAATGCTTTAAAGATATGCCAATAAAATAAACGTTGAATATTTATTTTACCTGAAGGAATGCCTAAAACTTTTACATCTTCAGGTACGTTAATTTCTAAATCCAATTTCCCCAGCTCTATACCTAGCGTAGTCAAGGATTTTAATTCGTCCCAACCTTCTTCTGGCGAAAGAGTTTGTAATTTATCTCTAATATAATTGTCTGTAAATTCACGAATTGGGCTCTTTTTCCGATAAACATAAAACATGAAAAAACCACCCGATTTCAAAAATTTAGATAAATGGGAAAATGTTTTTTCTGTGCTATCCGTATGATGCAAAACGCCTTCAGAAAAAATAATATCAAATAAGGGTTCTTGAAAAGGTAGGTTATCAATGCTTTGCTGCATAAATAGGATATTCTTAAAGCCCTTTTCTGAGGCTCGTCTATGTGCAACATGAACAGCTTCAGAAATATCTATCCCCGTATACTGAATTTTATCAGCAACACTTCCCCAATATTCAAAACCTGACATGCCGGCGCCACATCCTGCATCTAAAACAGAAGGGTTATCAAATTTTAGTTGATCCAGCCAATTTTGTGGCTCTTGATATCTTTCAAGTAACCATGCCTTCATCCGTTTAAGGCTAGGTTCAGAATTAAAAGTGTCTTCCTTCTTCCATTTAAATCCAAAAGTCGACTGAGTTTGTTGTTGTGCAGCACTCGTTACAATATGAGCCGGTTGCAACACACCCAGATTCATTTTGTAAGTGTGTTCACCGATTGTACAACTGTCATTCTCTTTTAACATTTTTAGTTCACTTAATTGCATGAAGAGCCTCAATCACATAATCAAAATCTTCCTTCACCATTTTATTATGGAGAGGGATAGCCATGGTGTTTTGATCACAAGCCTTTGCTCCTGGATAATCATCTGGATGGATGTCATATTTTTCTTTGTAAAAACTGAGCATATGTACAGCGTGGGTACCCGGCCTTGTTGCGATTCCTTTTTGTTGGAGAATATCCATAATGTTATTGCGTGGTAGGGGTGATTTTTCTGGGTCAACGTAACACACATAAGCCTGCCAAGCGGGCTGCGTAATATAGTCAGGAGTTGCTTGTGGTTTTAACCAAGGTACATTCTTTAGATTATCCCTGTAATAATTTGCCCATATTTGTCGTTCGGCAATGAATGCTCGTAGCTTTTTTAATTGTACTAATCCAACTGCAGCTTGAAGATCTGTCATGCGATAATTGAAACCTAACATTTTAAAATCGGGTAATAAATAAGGTTTTGTGCTGTGATGGCGGACTTCTTCAGGGATTTCAGCTCCGTGATTGCGCATGGTTTCTGATAGGTGAGCAAGCTCTTTGTCATTTGTTGTTACCATGCCGCCTTCACCTGTTGTGATAGATTTTCGGGGATGGAATGAAAATGCCGCTATATCGCCAAGGGATCCTGCTGAACGATTTTTGTAGGAAGCTCCTGCTGCACAAGCTGCATCTTCCAGAATTTTCACATGAGGCGGAATAATTGCACGAATGGTATCTATATCAGCGCAAAGTCCAAACAGATGAACAGGGATTATAGCTTTGGTGCGCTCAGTGATTTTCGATGTGATATCCTCAACTTTAATATTGAATGTTGTTCTATCAACATCGCAAAAGATGGGCGTAGCTCCACAATAAAGAGCCGCATTAGCAGTTGCAATCCATGTAAAAGCTGGAACTATCACTTCATCCCCGGGGCCAACCCCCAAGGCTTTTAAAGCCAAGTGAAGTCCAGTTGTACAGGATGTGACAGCGATTGCATGATTAACAAGGTGCATTTTCGCAAAATCTTTTTCAAATTGCGCAACTTTGGGTCCTTGTGTTAGCCAGCCGCTTAATAGTGGCTCTCTAATTGCCTGCCATTCTTCGTCACCTAAAGAGGGTATAGCAATGGGTATTTTTCTTAATTTTTCTGTTAATTGTGACATTATATTACCTTCCTTCTTTGCATTTCCACTTGATCAATATGGGACTTGCGCCATTCGATTAGTTTTTGCAAGCCATCCTTTAGCGATACGGAAGCTTTAAACCCAATTTCTTTTTCTGCTTTTTTAGGACAGCCAATGCGGTTTTTTACAAAGGTCAAGCCGGCAGGTTCATATTGAACCGAAAGATTTGATCCCGTGAGTTTCAAAATTATTTCAGCAAGCTCTTTAATTGAGGTTCGAATTCCTGTTCCAACGTTATAGAATTGATCAACAGTGTCTGCTTTCATAGCACAAACATTAGCTTTTGCGCAGTCACCAACATAGACAAAGTCATAAGCTTGAGAACCATCACCATAAACTTTCGGTGCAATACCTTTATCAAGGTTATCTAGCATTTTCATAATGACAGCAATATAGGCACCACGATAATCCTGGCGAGGACCATACACGTTCATATAGCGTAGCCCAACAAGTGGAAGCTTGTAACGATGATGATAAGCGCGTGCCATGGCTTCCCCAGAGATCTTAGTTGCGCCATAGAAATTTGTGTTATTGAAAGGATGATCTTCATCCATGGGCTCACGTACAGCGTCACCATAAACTGATGCTGAAGATGAATAAACAAGACGTTTTATTCCGTGGGTTACACAAGCCTCGAGAACATTAAAAGTTCCTTCAATATTAACTTTAAAAGCTGATCGGGGGAATTCATGGCATTGTAAAAGCCATAGTGCTGCAAAGTGAAATATGCCATCTGCACCTTTAAAGGCTTCATTTAAGATATCTGGTTGGCAGATATCACCGCCGATTTCAAAAACGCGTACACGAGGGTCTTTTAAAGTATTTTCAATATTGCCAATGGTGCCGCGGACAAAATTATCATAAATAATAATTTCTTTTATATCTTCTTTAAGAAGTTCATCGACAGTATGTGACCCAATGAGACCAGCACCACCGACAACGACAAGTTTTTTCCCTGCTAATTCCATCATAACCTCCAATTAAAAATGTTAATGAATTTTTATTCTTTATCTTAATACTTGAATATTTTCATAGCCCGTAATTTGTTGCAGCATGCCTTGGTTCATAACCACAATTCGATCACAATTTTTCAAGGTTGTGATGCGGTGGGCTATCATGATGACTGTGTGATTACTGCTAACAGCATTAATGGTTTCCATTAGACGTGATTCGGTTTCGATGTCTAAAGAAGACGTGGCTTCATCAAAAATCAATACCTCTGGGTTACGATAAAGTGCGCGTGCGATGGCGATGCGTTGACGTTCGCCTCCAGATAAGCGAATTCCCCGTTCACCGACGATAGTTTTAGCGCCATCTGGAAGTTGATCAATGAATTTGCGTAGCTGAGCAGCATTAATAGTAGCGTTTAGTTTTGTATCATCTATTTCTTTTTCACCAAAGGCAATATTGGCTCCAATAGTATCATCGGTTAGGTAAATTGATTGTGGAACATAACCTATTTTTTGATGCCATTGATAGGAATTTGCCGGGTACTTATCATCAATTAATATTGAGCCTTCGTGGGGTTTTAGTAGTCCTAATATAATGTCAACTAAGGTTGATTTTCCTGCTCCTGTTTCCCCAATGATACCAATACGTTCACCTTTTTTAATTTCAAGGGAAATGTGTTTGAGTACATTTTTATTGGTGTTGAGATAGCTAAAACTTATATCTTTTAAGTTTATAGAATTATCAAACACAAAATTTGGGACATCAACATAATTTTCTTTAGCCGCAACAGTATTGTATTCGGTATGGACACGTTCGATGGATGGTATCACCGCCTTAAATGAATTTAATTGGTTGACAATGCGGTTTAGTCCTGGCATTAGCCTAAAGCCAGCATAGAGATAACCGCCTAAAATTCCAATCATTTGTACGGGGCTTTCATGCTTAAGGCAAAGAAAGGCTATGGTTGTGACAAAGAGACCAACGAATAGAACTTCTATCACCATACGGGGAGTGGCATTAACAGCAGTTTGAATGGCCTGTATCCAAGATTTTTTGTGGGAATGGTGTTTGTACGCGTTTACAAAGGCCTCGCGTTTTCCAAGTAATACAATTTCTTTAAAGGCATGAAAAAATTGAAGCAGGTTTTGACTGCTGTGTAATCCAGCTTCTTGTAAGCGTTGTCCCCAGCGATAAAATTGTGGAAGTAGTACTTTGCTTACAACAACCCCTAGAATAATTCCAATCCCAAGTATTATAAGCGCCAAGGATGGATTCATAAAAACTATCATGGCAATCAAACAAAAGAAAGTTACAGTTTCTGAAATAATATTTGCCAGTGGCACCATACCGCCCGTAAACATCTGTTCCGCATCACCGCCAACAACAGATAATCCCAGGGACGAATTACGAGTTAAGTAAAAGCCATAGTCAGCTTCGGCATATCGGTATAACAACTTATTTTTAAAATGGTAGTTCATTTTTTGGATAGAAAAGTTTTGGTAGAAAACTTCTGCGGCGGCGGCCATATTTTTGAACAAATAGACTATACCAACAATGATGGCTATGTAAAAAACGATGCGCCCTGGTGGTAAATTAGAGTCAAAACCGATCATAGATAGATATTTTTGGCCGGCTTCAGGTTGGCTTAATACTTGTGCGAATAACACAATCACCGATGCTGTTATAACTTCTAATATGGATGTACACAAAGCAAATACTATAATACCCGCCCATTTAATTTTTTCCTCACGGGTGAGCAAAGATGTTATTTTCTGAACTGCTGATAAAATAGAGGGTGTTGACATATTTACTTTTTCTTTTGAAACACAAATTCGTTACAACCAATGCCGCCAGCACAAGTTTTAAGAAATCTCAACCCAAACCCCCGTGCTTTAAAAAAATCAAAAACTTCTTCAGGTTTTGCAACTTCGAATGGATAACCGCCTACCCAATCCACTACATCGTGCCATGCAGACATGCCGCGATCATTTTTACCATAATTATTCCATGATGTTAGTGGGTTCCCTGTTTTTAAAAAATCCTTTATGAGGGTAGGCGCCCATAGCCTAAATAAAGAGCATATAAAAAGAATATATCTAATAAAGTGTGAAGAATTATTATACTTTTGTTTTACCCAAAGCCATTTTTTAGAAGCGCTACCTTGGTCATTGTAAATAGATATGAATAGTTGTCCGCCGTCCTTAACAAGATTTGCTACATTATCAAACGCTTGATGCATATGGCCGGTGTGATGTAGAACCCCCCAAGAATAGACAACGTCAACTTTCCCAAATTTTTTGAGAAGTTTTTGGTCTAAAACCGATCCTTTTTCAATAGTCCAGTTATCACTACTTTTAGCATATTTTTCTTTAAGGTATTTGGTACAGTTGACAGAGTCTTCATCGTAATCAAAAGAAAAAACCTTTGCACCCAAACGATAAGCTGCAAGACTAAATAGTCCGCTGCCTGAACCTATATCAAGAAATTCCATTCCAGCTAAAGTGGTGCACCCAAGCTTTTCTTTGATGCTTCTTTCGGCTTCAAGGATGCGATCTTCGTTTAAGAGGTTTAAAAAATTTGACCAGTTTTTGCCAAATGAGAATCGATTTTGCGGGTCTGTAGTTTTTGTATTGCTCATAATAATCGTATTGGCTTCAGTTATGATTTTACCACTGCTGCCGCAGCCCGGGTGCGTTTTTAGGCACCAAGACTGCAAAAAATGTACTATTATTTGTTATGCTGCTTCTACAGCATGATAAGGCAGGGAAATTTTCATCTCTCGGCCTAAAAAATTTAACAACAACTGGATGCGTTGCTTATTATCCAGAGTTTCAAAAACCGCTACCTGGTCTTTAAAAGCGCCATCTAAGATACGAACTTTATCGCCTTTTGTAAACAACAAGAGACTGGTAACTGGTACTAGGCCGTCTTCGTTTTCTTGTGCTTTTAAATTTTCAATAATTTCATTTGGTACTACCGCAGGATGATTGTCATTGGTCAATAAGTAGGATACGCCGCGTGTCCCATTCACACTGCGCCAAGGTGATGTTTTTAAATCCATTCCTACAAATAAGTAACGAGGAAATAATGGGGCCAAAACTTCTTCTATTTTGCGTGCATGGCGACGAGTTTTTTTAAATTGGGGCAGATAAATTTCAAACCCCTGTTCTAACAGATGCTGTTTTGCGATATTTTCTTTCAAGGGTTGTGTGTGGGCGACAAACCAACTAATCATGGAGTCACCTTTGATATGTGAAGTAGCTTTAAAATCAATAACTTGCTTTGGTCTACTTTGTCTTTGATCTCATCATATGTGCCTTGAGGGTTTATGATGTTTGTTACAATGACGGCATCATAATCCTTAAATTCTTTGTCTGCCCCCACTGTTTCTGTCTGAATATCAGTTCCATGTGCCACTAATTTGGCAATATCTGCCAAATCACCTTCGCCTACCAAGCCAATTTTGAGCCAAGCATTAGCTTTGCAATGGGCGAATATTTCTTCGCATTGAGATCTTGCATCACGGAAAAAAGTCAAAGATCGTGCAAGATAGTCTGTTACCATGAGGCTTTTCTCTTTAAAGCCATCTGGGGTTAAAAAGTAGGTAACCCGTTTTGGAGAGATTTGAGAGATGCGAACCCATCCTTTGGTTACACAGCTTTTTAAATACTGATTCATTAAACCCAAGGCAATTCCTAATTCAGACGCCAAGCCGCGTTGGGTAAACGAAGGATTGCGTTCAATCTCGCTTAGGAGATGCACCATAACTTTTTGTTCTGTTTGTTCGCGTGTGTTTTGAAAAGCTGCCATTGGTTGTTTTTTCTCTTAGTGTGTCAATAAATCATGCTTTTTGTTCATGAACGGAACTTACATTAAGTCGTGGCCGCAGTCAAGCGATACCTTAAAGTTCTTATATCAATCCTGATGTTGTTAATCCATACAAAATTAAAAACTGTTTTGACTGTTTTGTACTAGACATGATAGGATCCACGACGAAGTTACACCTGAAAATATTGCGATAACTTCTTGTTAAATATAAATAAAATAACATGAACCAGAAAGAAAGTAATTAAAAATGTGCGGAATAACTGGCTTTTTTTCATTAAATCCACGTCCTAAAGAGTTCTATACTGAATCTATAAAAAAAATGGCTGATGCGCTCACGCATCGTGGTCCTGATGATAGCGGGTATTGGGTTGATGTTGGTTCTAACCTTGCGCTTGGACATCGTAGATTGTCTATAATTGATCTTAACCCTACTGGGCATCAGCCTATGTTTTCATCTCAGGATCGGTTTGTTATAGTTTATAATGGTGAAATATACAATTACTTAGACCTTAAAAAAGAATTAGACAAGTCAGTCTCAACTTCTTGGCAGGGACATTCAGATACTGAGGTGTTGCTCCGAGGATTCGAATATTGGGGCATAAAAAAAACCCTAGAAAAAATGTGTGGGATGTTTGCCATTGCGGTGTTTGATAAGCAAGCTAAGAAATTAATTTTGGCTCGAGACCGCATCGGGGAAAAACCTCTTTATTATGGTTGGCTAGGCGATATTTTTGTTTTTGGTTCCGAATTAAAGATTCTAAAAGGCATAAGCGTTAAAAAACCAGCATTAGATATGGAAGCTTTGGGGGCTTATTTTCGTTATGGGTATATTCCAGCTCCATATAGTATCTTCCAGGGTATCAAAAAAGTTTTACCTGGCACTTACGCTGAGATTGATTTAGCGGCGCTTGGTAGAAAAGATGAGCTGGTGTTTGATAGGTATTGGGCTGCTAAAGACTTTTTTAGTGACGCAAAATTACCAGTTAGTGAAGCACAGAATAAACTTGAAAATATTCTTGAGCATGTGATTCAACAGACCATGATTGGTGATGTTCCAATTGGGGCATTCTTGTCAGGAGGAATAGACTCTTCTTTGATTGTCGCTCTTATGCAGAAAGCAAGTTCAAAGAAGATCAAGACTTTTACAATTGGTTTTGATGATGCTGAATTTAATGAAGCACAACACGCACTAGCAGTGGCGAAGCATCTGGGCACTGATCATACAGAACTATACCTTACCCCTAATGATACTTTTGATATTATCCCGAAACTACCAAAGATTTACGACGAACCTTTTGCCGACTCATCTCAACTTCCGACAATTCTTATTTCTACACTTACGAGATCCAAAGTAACAGTAGCGCTTTCGGGGGATGGGGGTGATGAATTGTTTGCTGGATACACAAGATATTTAATGGCAAAAAAATTGCTTGATGTGAAGAGCTTGTTGCCTGATTATTTAAACCAGATGGCAGCTAATTTTATTTTAGCTATTCCCAATATTGCTGAATATGACAGTAAAATTTTAGCCAAGCTCGGTATGGCTAGGGCATGGGGCTTGGGTCGTCGGGCGGCACTAACATTAAAAATGCCAGCAGATCAGATTTATGAATCTATTATGTCTCAGTTGCCATTAGATGATGAAGTGATTTTGCAAGATTCATGGCATAATACTTTGCAAGGTATGCATCATCTTGAAAATATTGATGTTATAAGTCAAATGATGTATGTGGATATGATGACATATTTGCCAGATGACATTATGGTGAAAGTTGATCGTGCCGCTATGTCGGTTAGTTTGGAGACCAGGGCGCCATTTCTTGATCGTCGCGTTGTGGAGTTTGCCTGTTCTTTGCCATTGCAGACGAAACTTAAGGGTAAATGCGCAAAAAGCATTTTAAAAAATATATTGTACCAATATGTTCCTCGTGATTTGTTAGAAAGACCAAAGCAAGGGTTTGGCGTTCCCATAGCTTCTTGGTTGCGCGGTCCGCTAAAAGGGTGGGCGAGTGATTTATTGTCGCGAGAAATGTTAGCAAAACATGGTTGCCTTAATGTTAATTTAATAGAGAAGAAGTGGCATGATCATTTATCGGGTAAGAAAAATTTAGCTCCTTTTTTATGGGAGATGTTGATGTTTCAGTCTTGGTATAGCGAGTATATGGAGTCATAAGTGAAGATATTGTTTTTCATTTCATCGTTGCGAGCTGGGGGAGCAGAGCGTGTGGCATCGCTTCTATGCAATCATTGGTCAAAGGTGGAAAATTTGGAAGTTTCTTTACTGACTTATGACGCACCACAAAACGATTTTTATGTAGTTAACGAAAGTGTAAAACGTTATTGGACTGGGATTTTTCGTAGTAATGACGATAATGGCGGTCAGAGTAATATTTTAAAAAGAGTTTATTTGAACTTTATTAGGATATTGCGCATAAGAAAAGTTCTGGTGTCTGTGCGTCCAGATGTGATGGTTAGTTTTATGGATGCTCAAAATATTGTGGCATTGGTGGCTTGTTTATTTACCGGTATACCAGTTGTTATTTCTGAGCGTACTTATCCTCAATATTTTAATGAAGGGAATCTTTTCGATTGGTTGCGAAAAATAATTTATAAGTTGAGCAGTGCTTTTGTTGCGCAGACTAATACTGTAGCAGTGTGGGCGCAGAAATTTCTTTGTAATACAAAAATAGCGATTATACCGAATCCACTTGATGTGGTTAAAATACTACAAAACGATAAGTCTAGTATAAGACAAAATTATATATTATATGTGGGTAGGTTATCTTCACAAAAAGGGCCTGATCTTTTGATTGAGGCTTATTCTAAATGCTATAAAGACTATCCTCAATGGCGCTTATTACTAGTGGGGGACGGGGAGGAGAGGAAAAAACTAGAAGAGCAAATTGCAAGATTGGGTTTGGGAGAATATGTGGTTTTAACTGGTCGCACGAGTAACCCTGAAATGTATTATAAATCAGCGAAAATATTTGTGTTAAGTTCTAGGGTAGAGGGGTTTCCCAATGCGTTGCTTGAGGCGATGGCTTATGGGCTTCCAGTTATTAGTTTTGATTGTGAGGCTGGGCCATCAGATATCATTAAGAGTGGGGAAAATGGATTGTTGGTGCCGGCGGGTGATATTAGTGCTTTGTCAGAGGCCATGAAAAAACTCATGGACGATGAGGTTCTGAGAGATAAATTATCTAACGAAGCGTTGAAGGTGGTCGATAGATACAGTGTTGAACTTATATCAAAGCAATGGATCTGTTTGTTGAGAGAGAGGTTGTTTATTAAATAAAAACCCATGTTATTTTTTGTGAGGCTGTTAATATTTTCAGTCTTGTTGTTTGGATATATAGTATAAACAATTTTACATATAGCGGGAGGGGGTATGTGCACACTTGTAACAGGAGCGGCAGGATTTATAGGTGCTGGCGTAAGTCATGAATTGCTACAGCGAGGTCAGAGTGTATTGGGTATTGATAATTTAAATGATTACTACGATGTGAATTTAAAGTTGGCAAGAATTGCTAATCTTTCAAAGTTTGATAACTTCAATTTTTATAAAGAGGATATAGGTAACTACGATGCGTTAGTGAAGCTAATAGAAAAATATAAGGTTAAAAATATAGTTCATTTGGCTGCGCAAGCAGGGGTGCGTTATTCATTGGTTAATCCAAGAATTTACATTGAAAGCAATATCAATGGTTTTTTTAATGTTATTGAGGCGGCTAAAAACACTGGGATCGAAAAGTTTGTTTATGCGTCATCAAGCTCAGTATATGGTATGGTTGATGGTAAACATGCCGTTTCTGAAGAGGAAAAAACGGATTGTCCGGCATCATTATATGCTGCTACTAAGAGGTCTGATGAGCTGATAGCTTATTCATATGCAAGGTTATACGGGTTACCATGTGTGGGATTACGTTATTTTACTGTATATGGTCCATGGGGTAGGCCGGATATGGCGATTTTTGGTTTTACCCAAAAAATATTATCCAACACCCCTATAGAGATATTCAACAATGGGGATATGTTGAGAGATTTTACTTACGTTGACGATGTTGTGTCTTCTACAGTAACTGTTTTGTATGATATAACACATAAAGAACGTTTTAAGCAAAATAGTGATGAGCGTATTCCATATTGGATATATAACGTTGGAAATAACCATCCAATCAAATTATTGGATCTGATAACTACGCTTGAGAAAGCAATAGGCAAAGAGGCTATTAAGAATTTTTTACCTCTTCAAGCGGGTGACGTGGTAAATACCTGGGCTAATAATAGCCTTATTAAGTCAGATTTTCATATTAAGATATCAACGGATATTAGTGTAGGGGTTGAAAAATTTATTCAGTGGTACAAGAGTTATTATAACGTGTCTTAGAAGATGTTTTTTATGTTTTGGCTGTTTTAGTAATTTGCCCAAGGTATAGCTGACGATAAAGGTTGCTGCTGGCAGGTAAGGAAAAGTTATCTATAATTCTTTGGCGAACCAGGGATGGTTGAATTTGTTGTGATAGTAAATGTTTCCATGCTTGAGCCAATGCTTGAGGGTCTTTTGGTGGGACGGTGATTCCTTGATCTCCAAGGATTAGTCTTGTATCCCCGACATCAGTTCCTACACATGGGATGCCGCAGGACATGGCTTCTGCTATAACGTTAGGAAAAGCTTCGCCGTAAGCTGAAGGCGAGCAGTAAATGTCGAGAACATTATATATATTATGCGTGTCGCTAATTTTATCTAAAAGATGGCAGTGGTTATTAAGGTTTTCATTTTCAATCCATTTGTTGACCAATGGATTTTCCTTGGTTAATCCATCGCCACAAAGAAGAAATTGAGCATTTGGTTCGTGTTCAAGAAATAAACGAGCGGCCTTGAGAAAGTTGGGGATGTCTTTTTGAGGATGTAATCTACCAACAAATCCTATGACGATTTCCAGGTCTCCTATCCCTAGTTCCTTTCTTAACTGGGTTTTTATCTGTGGTTTTGGAGAAAACAGTTCGATGTCGATGCCGTTAGGAATAACTATAAAGTTGTCTTTTCTATATCCCCACTTCTGATGCAATAAAGCCGCATAGTGAGAGCAGGAAACTATAGTTTCTGGTATATATTTTGATAAGACGGCTCCTGTTTTAACGACATAATTTGTAAAAGTATTAAGTTTTAAACTCTCGGGTGTTTCTTTGCTTAAAGAGCTGTTGCGAATATTCCAAATTACTGGGAGTTTGTTAATTTTAGCAGCTATTCCTCCTATAACATTAGCGTGATACATCCAAGTTTGTACTAAGTGTGGAGCTTGTTGTTTTAAAAGACTGCTTAAAGAAAATAACTTGTAAATCTCATGAATATTTTTGGAAGAAATGTCTAAACTGGTAACGGATGCTGCTTTTTCAAAGAATAACTGAGTAAAGTTAGTGTCTTCTATGGGGGCTAGAGAGACAACGTGATGCTGAAAATCTTTTAAGCTAGATACAAGGCGCAGTAAAAATGTTTCAGCGCCACCCGGAGCCAAATCGGTTATAATGTGTGTAATAGTTGGTATTTTTTGCGGCATATGCTGTTTTAATGTTCTCTCTAAGCATTGTTCCTGTATTGGATTATATTATAGCTGATTTTTCTGGGATATTGCCATGATTTTTTGGGGAATATTTTTGTGAGCAGGAAAGCGGATTTTTTGAGGGCGTATGGTTGTGTTTTTCGGTTTTTTAGTTTTATATAAGCAAAAAAACATGGTTGATATGGAGTATTACGGAAAAATTTTCAGCTCCGCTTTTTCTTGTATATTATCAACGAAATGGTATGGTTTGCCAATATCATCTAAGCGAGCTATTGTTTGCATTGAAAAGAGAAGAAAAAATTAATTACAGACGCGGGTTGTTAACTTGGTTGGTGAAAAATATTTTAGTTGGGTATGGAGGTGTGATGTGCGCAAAATTCTTTTTGCAAAGAAGAATGAGTGTGAGGTTTATTCCCACTGAAGTGTTGCTGATTATATTGTTTTTTTGGAGTGCCGCGTTATACCTACATTAGTGTTTGTATGGCGCACACATCGCATTTGTTTGCCTATGTGTGTTTGATGTCTCTTGGTCATAAAAAATTGGATAGTAAAATGTTGTTATCTTGATGTGCAATAAGCAGATTGAAGCTATATGGTTTGAGAACAAAATTAAGGCCTACCCATGTGTGGTATCACAGGAATCGTATATAACAATAATTCAAACGAATTGCAGTGTGTTACTGACATGACCTCTGCAATTCACTCCCGTGGTCCTGATGATCATGGTGTTTGGCTTGACCAAGCAGCTGGGGTTGCGTTTGGTCATCGACGTCTTTCGATTATTGATCTTTCTGCTGCTGGACACCAACCGATGCATTCTGCTTCAAAAAGATATGTTATTACTTATAATGGTGAGATTTATAATTATCTTGATATTAGAAAGGAGCTGAATGCTTTAGGTGTTAGGTTTGTTGGCCACTCTGATACGGAGGTTGTGTTGGCAGCAATTGAGGTTTGGGGGATCGTAGAGGCGATCAAGAGATTTAACGGTATGTTTGCTTTTGCTATTTGGGATGCTGCCACTAAAAAAATCTATTTAGCTCGGGATCGGTTTGGTGAAAAACCCCTTTATTATGGTTGGATAAATAATACATTGATTTTTGGGTCTGAGTTGAAGGCTTTAAAGAAATACCATCCTTGGCAGCCCAGGGTGTTGCCTAAAGCGGTTGCTTTATTTTTACGCTATAGTTATGTTCCAGCGCCATTTTCTATTTATGAAGATATATATAAAATAACACCCGGGACAATTCTTGAGATTGATGATAAAAAAAATCAAAAACAATATATTTATTGGTCGGCAGTTTCTGCTGCAAAAGAGGCGGCGCAAAAGATAAAAACCTTTGATGCTAACAATGAACAAGTTGTTTTAAATGAATTACACTCTTGTCTAGCAACGTCAGTAAAGCAAAGATGTGTTTCTGATGTGCCGGTTGGTGTGTTCCTGTCTGGTGGTATAGACTCTTCTTTAGTTGCTAGCCTCATGCAAGAGCAAAATAGTTGTCCAGTTAAAACCTTTACTATTGGTTTTCATGAAAAGTTCTTTAATAACGAAGCCCCCACCGCGAAAAAAATAGCGGGAATTTTACAAACCGAACATACCGAGCATTATGTTTCATTAAAAGAAATGCTTGATGTGGTGCCAAAATTACCCGAAATTTATGATGAGCCGTTTGCAGATTCTTCACAAATACCAACCTATATTGTTAGTAGTTTAGCGCGGCAGCAGGTTAAGGTTTGTTTGAGTGGTGATGGTGGTGACGAGTTGTTTGGCGGTTATAATCGTTATGTTTGGCTAAATAAGATTTATCAATTGTCGCAACGTTTTCCGAGTTTATTTCCTTTATTAGCAAAAATATTTACTGAAAAACAATTAGATGCTGTAAGTGCTATAACTAATAAAATTTGTCCTAAACTTTCCTGTGTGGCAGCTTTAGGGCAAAAAATGCATAAAACCGCTCGCTCACTATGTTTAGCCAAATCCCAGAAAGAATTCTATGCCAATATTGTCTCCACTATCATTAATCCTGAAGATATTATGGCGACGTCGCCACATTCCAGTCCAGGTTCTTATGATGATGTGGCTAATGGTGATTGGGCGAATAATAATGATTTTGTTCATTGGATGATGCTGGCTGATACGGTTTCTTATTTGCCGGGAGATATCTTGACTAAGGTCGATCGTGCATCTATGGGGGTTGGTTTGGAGGTAAGAACACCTTATTTGGATCCTGAGGTTTACTCTTTTGCTTGGTCTCTGCCGCTTGGGGCTAAAATACATGATCATAAGAATAAATATTTATTAAGAAAGTTGTTGGCCCGGTTTGTACCGCAAAAAATTTTAGATTTACCAAAAGTTGGTTTTGGAGCTCCTATAGGTGCATGGCTAAAGGGCCCTTTAAAAGACTGGGCTGAAAATTTAATCGATGAGAATAAATTAGAGCAACAACAATATTTGCGGTCTGATGTGGTCAAAAAATATTGGCAAGAACATTTATCTGGTAAAAAAGATTGGTCCTACCTTATGTGGAATATTTTGATGTTTCAAGCATGGTTAGAAAAAAATGAATAAGACAATATTGTTATTTGGTGCTAGTTCTTTAGGCTTAATTAATTTTCGTTTAAATTTCATGAAAGATCTTAAAGGGTTGGGTTACAGTGTTGTGGCTTGTGCACCTTTAGATTCTCATAGTGAATCCGTGAAAGTGGAGTTGGGGTCTTTGGGAATAGATTTTTTGTCATTAAAGCTAAAGAAATCCAGTATAAGTGTTTTTAGTGACTTGGGTGTAATAGTTGCTTTATATAAAATTATAGTTGCGCAAAATCCTGATATGGTTTTTTTGTATAACATAAAACCGGTTATTTACGGCTCTCTTGTTTCTAAGGCCGCTGGAGTTAAAAAAATATACTCAATGATAACTGGTGTAGGAACGGTTTTTATTAGTGAGAAAATTGCCACAAAATTGCTTTGTAGTTTGGTAAAAGCTTTGTATAAGATATCATTAAAATTTAATACCAAGGTGTTTTTTCAAAATCCTGATGATTTAAATTTATTTGTAGATGAGCAGATTGTGCCCAAAGAAAAAGTAGTTTTAGTTAATGGGTCTGGGGTGGATGTTAATCATTATGCTCCTGCCCCTTTGTCTCAAACAGCCAAGTTTCTTATGGTTGCTCGATTGATTAAAGACAAAGGTATTTATGAGTATGTCTCGGCTTGTAAAATATTGAAGAGTCGTTATCCCCATGCTGTATTTTGTTTGGTAGGGGATTTGGACTCTAACCCAACATCTCTGAGCGCTAAGGAGTTAAAAACACTTGTGGACGAAAAGATTGTTGATTATAGTGGCGGAGTAAGGGATATTAGGCCGGTTTTGAGTGTTGCTAGCGTTTTTGTTTTGCCTTCTTATCGTGAAGGAACCTCCAAGGCGGTGCTTGAGGCAATGGCTATGGGCAGACCAATTATTACCACTGATGCTCCTGGTTGTCGGGAAACGATCGTCGAAGGGGTTAATGGGTATTTGGTGCCGATAAAAAACATTGTTGCTTTGGTAGAAACAATGGAAAAATTTATTTTACAGCCGGAAATAATTGCAAAGATGGGGAAAGAAAGTAGACGTATTGCTGAAGAAAAATATGATGTCAATAAGGTCAATAAGTCTATTTTGAATGTAATTAATGCTGTTTAAGAAAATATAGTTTTGTTATGAGGTTACAATGAAAAAAGACATGAGAAAGATTTCGGTTATAGGACTTGGTTATGTTGGATTACCAATGGCTGTGGAGTTTGCTAAAAAACAAAAAGTTGTGGCATTTGATATTAACTCTAAGCGCATAGATGCGTTAAGAAATGGGGTTGATCAAACTTTAGAAGTTGCCGCTACAGATTTAAGCTCAGCAAACTTGCTTTTTACTTCTAATCCAGAAGATCTTAAGCAGGCTGACTTTCATATTATTGCGGTTCCAACGCCAATTAATAAGGCCAAGCAGCCGGATTTGGGCTGTTTGCTTAGTGCTTCTGAGTTGGTGGGTAAACAACTAAAAAAGGGCGATATTGTAGTTTATGAGTCGACGGTATATCCCGGAGCTACAGAAGAAGATTGTGTTCCGGTTTTGGAAAAATTTTCCGGATTGCGTTGTGGTGTTGATTTTTATATTGGTTATTCACCGGAAAGAATTAACCCTAGTGACAAAGAACATACTTTTAAAAGCATTCGTAAAGTAGTTTCGGGGCAAACCCCAGAGGTTTTAGAGATTGTTGCTGATGTTTACTCTTCAGTTGTTACAGCCGGCGTTTATAAGGCATCGAGTATTATGGTGGCTGAGGCAGCCAAGGTTATAGAAAATACCCAGCGGGATATTAATATAGCCTTGATTAATGAGTTGGCTCTTATTTTTGAAAAATTAAATATTGATACCGCAGAGGTGCTGGCTGCGGCTGGTACCAAGTGGAATTTTTTGCCCTTTAAGCCAGGATTGGTTGGTGGTCATTGTATTGGTGTAGATCCTTATTATTTGACCTATAAAGCCAATATGCTGGGGTTGAATCCACAGGTAATTTTGTCGGGGAGGAGAATTAATGATGATATGGGAAAATATGTTGCTGAACAAACCATCAAAAAAATGGTTAGAATGGGAAAGGCAGTTAATGGGGCAAATGTTGCTATATTGGGTTTAACCTTCAAAGAGGATTGTAATGATATTCGCAATACAAGGGTAGTTGATATTATTGAGGAATTGCGTAGTTATCATGTTAATGTTTTAGTGCACGATCCTTTGGCCGACGCTGAAGAGGTAAAACATGAGTATGGTATAATCCTTAGTGACTGGGATGATATAAGGGATGTTGATGCGATTGTGCTAGCGGTTGCTCATAAGTTTTATTTGGATATGCCTATTAAAGAATTGGTTGCCAAAGCAGTTGAGCCTAAGTTACTGATTGATGTTAAAAGTGTTATTGATAAGGAAGTTTTAGCCAAATACAACGTTGCTGTTTGGCGTTTGTAGATGAGTTTTATGAATTATACAGAACTAAAACAATATCTAGCTGATCATCAATTTACCTGGCTAATAACTGGCGTGGCTGGTTTTATAGGCTCCAATCTAATGGAGACTTTGTTAGCTTTAAACCAAAAAGTAGTTGGTTTGGATAATTTTGCTACTGGCCACAAGCGCAATATAGATGAGGTTTTGCAAAAAGTTTCGCCTGAGCAGGCCAAAAACTTTACTTTTTATGAAGGGGATATTCGTTCTCTTAAAGATTGCGAGCAGGTTATGCGTGGAGTTGATTATGTTTTACACCAGGCGGCTTTAGGTAGCGTCCCTCGTTCGATTAAAGACCCGGTTGCGACACATGAGGTTAATGCTAGCGGCTTTCTCAATGTTTTAACGGCGGCAAAAGATAATGAGGTAAAGCGGTTTGTCTATGCTTCTTCTAGTTCAGTTTATGGTGATTCACCAGTATTGCCTAAAGTAGAAATAAACGTGGGCAGCCATCTGTCCCCATACGCTGTTTCTAAACATGTTGGTGAGCATTATGCAAAAGTTTTTTCGCTATGCTATGGAATGGAAACAATAGGCTTAAGATATTTTAATGTTTTTGGGGCTCGGCAAGATCCTCATGGAGTATATGCAGCGGTAATCCCGCTATGGTTTAAGGCCATGCTGAGCCAAGATTCAATATATATTAATGGCGATGGCAAAACAACGCGTGATTTTTGTTATGTGGAAAACGTGGTTCAGGCGAATTTATTAGCGGCATTCTCTGATAATATCGATGCCATTAATACAATTTATAATGTTGCTGTCGGTGAGCAGACATCACTAGGTGAATTATTTGTCATTATTAGGTCATTACTTGGGTGCCCCGATAATTACAATCCGGTATATCGAGAGTTTCGCTCTGGGGATGTAAAACACTCACTAGCAAATATTGAAAAAGCAAAAAAACTTTTAAAATATAATCCTGAGTACAAAATTCGAGATGGTTTGCGTTTAGCATGTGATTGGTACATGGCGCATTTACAGTAAAAATCCCGTATTGCTTAGTGATAACTTGTACATCTGAGGAAAATAGCATTGTTAAATTGTAATAAAAGATATTGTTATCAATGGGCAAAAAGAGTTTTTGATATTATTTTTTCTTTAATACTATTAATACTGTTTATCCCATTACTTTTATTTTTGTCTATAGCTATTAAACTAAATTCGCATGGGTCTATTTTATATCGAGGCTCAAGAGTTGGTTTGCATGGAAAGCAATTTAAAATTTTGAAGTTTAGAACCATGGTAGAAAATGCTGAAAGTATAGGCGGTCCTTCGACGGCGCTTAATGATCCCCGCTTAACTAAGATAGGTAGATTTTTAAGAAAATATAAACTTGATGAGTTGCCGCAATTGGTCAATATTTTAATTGGTGATATGAGTTTTGTTGGTCCACGACCCCAGGTGCAAAAATATACAGATCTGTATACGTCAGAAGAACAGATTATACTGAGTGTTAAGCCCGGCCTTACCGATTATGCCTCTCTGCGGTTTATAAATCTTGATCAACTTTTGGGAGATGATAAAGTAGATGAAAAATACATGAGGGAAGTCGAGCCAGAAAAAAACAAATTACGGATTGAATATGTAAAGAAAAGAGCGTTTTGTTCGGACTTGAAAATTATTTTTTTAACTATCCTTATGACATTGAAGATAAAACAAAAATGGAATACGCAAGACTAGGTAACTCTGACCTGTATATTTCCAAAATAGGTTTTGGTTGTTGGGCGATTGGAAGTCATGGCTATGGAGCCGTAGATGATGATGAGTCGGTTAGGTCTATAAGGCTAGCGTTGAGTTTGGGGGTTAATTTTTTTGATACAGCTGATGTTTATGGGTTCGGACATTCTGAAAATATTTTGTATAAAGCTCTAGGAGCCAAAATCAGAGACGTTGTTGTTGCTACGAAATTTGGTGTTAATTGGGATAAAAATGGAAAAACATTTAAGGATTGTAGTTCCAAAAGAATATTTGAAGCTGTTGAGCAAAGCCTTCGTCGTCTCAACATAGATTGTATTCCCCTGTATCAACTTCATCACTATGATGGAATAACTCCCATCGAAGAAATCCTGGAGTCTTTAGAGAAATGTCAAAAATCTGGAAAAATTAGATATATTGGTTTTTCTAACACATCGATGGAGTTTATAAAAACCGCTCAAAATATGAAAAGAATTGAGTCATTGCAATGTGAGTATAATTTGGTTCAAAGGAAAAACGAAAAAGACATAGAAATTTGTAGCAAAGAAATGGGGATGGGAATAATTGCCTATAGCGTTTTGGCTAGAGGTTTTTTTTCTGGTAAATGTAATCTTGTATCCAAGGTTGACGATAAAGATACAAGAAACAAAGATGCGGCCTTTGTGGGGGATGAATTAGTAAGAAGGATGGTTGCATTGGAAAAGTTGAAAAAAATAGCTTATCATTATCAGAAAACCCCATCTCAATTGGCAATTAGGTGGGTGCTTAGTAATTTTAATGTAACATGTGCTCTTACAGGGATAAAAAATAGTGATCAGGTGGCTGAAAACTTTTATTATGGAAGTTGGGAATTGAAGAAATCAGATATGGATGAGCTTGATAATTTGTTGGGTTGATATATGAACGGCAAAAGAATGTTGCTTAATGAGTTGGCTGATCCAGGCTTTTATACGGATAGTATAAATATATGTAGCCATTCTGATGAAGAAGTAATGTTGGCTTTAAAGCAAATGTTGCTTATAAGGCAGCTTGAGCTAGTAATAGCCGATCTAGTTAAAAATAATAACGCTAAATGTCCCTGTCATCTGGCCGTAGGCCAAGAAGCTATCGCCGTAGGTGTTGCTAAACATCTAAATAAGACCGATAGAGTTTTTGGTACCCACCGTTCTCATGCTCATTATTTGGCATTGGGTGGAGATATGTATGCTTTGTTGGCTGAGATTTTTGGTCGAGAGGCTGGTTGTTCTGGTGGTATGGGCGGATCGATGCATTTAATTGATAAGGAAAATGGTTTTTTGGGTTCGGTGCCAATTGTAGCTGGAACTATACCACTAGCAGCTGGAGCTGGATTAGCCGCTAAATTACAAAAAACTAACGATGTAGCGGTTTGTTTTTTTGGTGATGGTGCGGTGGAAGAGGGTGTATTTCATGAAACAATGAATCTGGCTGCCATACAGAAATTACCCGTGTTGTTTGTTTGTGAAAATAATCTTTATGCTAGTCATTTAGATATTAAACAAAGGCAGCTTAGTGATAGTACAGCGCGTTATGCTCAGGCTCACTGTATGGACTTTAGTGTTGTGGATGGTAATGATGTTTTTGCTGTGATGGATACCACAAAGAAGCTAGTAGATAAAATTCGGCAGGGAAATGGACCAGCTTTTTTAGAAGCGGTTACATATCGTTGGTTGGGACATGTTGGCGCCAATGAAGATATTGATGTAGGTGTACGTAGAAGTAAGGAAGATTTAATTAAATGGAAGAAGCGTGATCCTATAAAAAGATTGGTCGATGCTATGTTTAATAGTGGCTTAATTGACAGCGATAGTTATCAAAAAATAGAGCAAGAAACACAAAATTATATTGAGGCTGAGCTTAGCAGGGCCAGTATTGCCCCATATCCTAGTAAAGATAAATTACTTTATAAAGTTTATTGTGATTAACATGACCACAAAAAAAACCACATATGGACAGGCTATACGAGAAGGTTTTCAATATGTGTTGAAAAACCATCCGGAAACTTTTGTTATTGGCCAAGGGCTTTGGAGTCCGTGGTATGTTGGTAGCTCCATGACTGATTTAGAAAAAGAATTTGGTAAGGATAGAATTATTGATAGTCCGGTTTCAGAATTGGCATGTACTGGAGCTGCTATAGGGGCGGCTATAAGTGGCTGTAGATCTATAGTAGTTCATCCGCGTATGGATTTTATGTTGTTGGCAACAGATACCATAATTAATCAGGCATCCAAGTGGTCGTATATGTTCGCTGGGAAAGCAAAAGTTCCTGTTACTATACGTGGAATCATTAATCGTGGTGGTGAACAGGGGGCGCAACACTCACAAGCTTTACATTCACTATATGCTCATATCCCAGGGTTAAGGGTGGTGATGCCTGCAACTGTTGCTGATGCTAGAGATTTATTAGTGGCAAGTGTTTTATGTGATGATCCTGTTTTATATATAGATGATCGTTGGTTATATGACTTGGAAGAAGAATTACCAGAAATAAAAGAACTGACACTTGCACAAGAGAAACCTAAGGTTTTACAGTTCGGTAAAGATATTACGTTGGTTGCGGCAAGTTATTCTACAGAGCTATGCAAACAGGTGGCTTCTATTTTAGAAAAGGAGGGTGTTTTTTGTGAGGTTATTGATTTAAGAGTTATTAACCCGCTTGATGTGACTGATATAGTATCATCGGTAGAAAAAACCGGACGGTTATGTGTTGTTGATGGGGGTTGGAAGAATTGTGGTTTGGCTGGGGAAGTAATAGCTGCTGTTTTTGAGAAAATTGATTTGAAGAAAATTCGTTCTAAACCTCTTCGCATCACTTTACCAGATGCGCCAGCGCCGACCAGTTTGAAGTTAGAGGAAATTTATTATCCATCTGTTGATGGTATTGTGAAAAAGATAAAAGAATTTTTATAAGAGAGAATAAAATTTGTTTTTTTTAAAAAGGCATCTTACACCGTTATTGTCAGATCTGTGTGCCATACCGTTGGCTTGGTACGGCGCATACTGGTTGCGTTTTAATATCGGAATAATTCCACAAAGCGAGCTTTTGCACGCTACCTATTTAGTACCATTTTTGATAATCATTCAGTTTTTCTCGTTTTGGTTTTTTGGTCTCTATCGTGGTATTTGGAGTTTTGCGTCATTGCCAGATCTTATCCGTATTTTAAAGGCGGTTTTGGTTGGGGTTGCGTTTTCTGTAGTAATGTTGTTTTTTATTCACTTTCAAATCCCACGTTCGATTATGCCCATTTATGCGTGGTTGCTCGTAAGCTTGCTGGGCGGGACGAGGTTTCTTTATCGTTGGTTTGCGCATCATTATCACAAAGATTTTCAAGAGGGTAAACGCGTGCTGATTGTTGGCGCGGGGCAGGCAGCTGATTTGCTGTTGCGTGAATTTGAAAAAAATATTGCTGTAAATGCTTATAATGCGGTTGCAATAGCAGACGATGATTTAACAAAAATTGGTTGTGAATTGCACGGGGTTAGGGTCGTCGGCGGCTTGGATAAAATCCCTGATTTGATTTGTCAGTATAATATTGAAGTAGTTGTTATTGCTATGCCATCTGCTAAGGCTGCGGTGATTCGTAAGGTGGTTGACTGCTGTAAAGATGCTAAAGTTGAGTTTCGTATTGTGCCGCGATTGAGCGATCTTATTACTGGTGGTGCGACGATAAACACTTTGCGCGAGGTTTCTGTCGAGGATTTACTGGGGCGTGAGCCGGTAACGTTAGATTGGGAAGGGATCGCTAGAACAATAAGCGGTAAAAGAATTCTTGTTAGTGGTGGTGGTGGTTCAATTGGTTCAGAGCTGTGTCGGCAGATCTCAAATTTATCGCCAAGTTTGCTAGTTGTTATCGATAACAGTGAATTTAATTTGTACTCAATCGATAAAGAATTGCATGAAAAATTTCCACATTTGCATTTAATTACTTGCTTGGTTGATGTTGCTGATTTAGTTGCGGTGCAAGATGTAATGAAAACACATAAGCCAGATATCATTTTTCATGCTGCTGCTTATAAACATGTGCCACTTTTAGAGTATCAAGCGCGAGCAGCTATACGGAATAATATTTTAGGAACATACAACATTGCCAATACCGCATGTGGCAATAAGGTTTCGACTTTTGTATTAATCTCGACAGATAAGGCTGTTAATCCAACGAATATCATGGGTGCGACTAAGCGCGCAGCCGAGATTATTTGCCAAAACTTTAATGGTCGTTCATCTACTCATTTTATTACTGTGCGTTTTGGTAATGTTCTAAATTCCGCTGGAAGTGTTATACCTTTGTTCCAAGAGCAATTGATTGCGGGCAAGGATTTAACCGTTACCCACCCAGAGGTGACCCGTTATTTTATGACTATACCTGAGGCAACCCAGTTAATACTACAAGCAGTGGTTTTGGGTAAGAATGGTGAAATATTTGTGCTTGATATGGGCGAGCCAATCAAGATTAAAACCTTGGCCGAACAGATGATTTATCTTTCTGGGAAAAAAATAGGGGAAGATGTAAATATAGTTTACATTGGTTTGCGTCTTGGTGAGAAGTTGTATGAGGAATTGTTTTATAATTCCGAGGAATTGTTTCCCACAACCCATATAAAAATTAGGCAAGCACAATATAGAAAATTGGAGTGGGAGAAGATATCTGCGTATGTTACAAGTTTTAATGACATATGCGCTTCTCATGGAAGTGAAAGTGAATACGAGTTTAAGAAAATATTGCTGCAGATGGTGCCTGAGTATAGGCAAGCCACTGTTGATTAATAGTAGCATCTAAAGATTTTAGTAATTTAAAAATATTAACACGATAGAGGGCGACGATGAAAATCACAATTTTTGGTACAGGTTACGTAGGCTTGGTTACAGGAGTTTGTTTGGCCGAAATCGGCCATGATGTAGTTTGTGTCGATAATAATGCTGACAAAATTGCCATGCTTAAAAATGGTAAATCGCCGATTTATGAGCGTGGGCTAGATGAATTACTAGCAAAAAATATTGCTGTCAAAAGGGTTGAATTTACTACCGATGCCGTGAGTGGGATTAAGCACGGTGAATATATATTTATTGCTGTGGGCACGCCTTCATCTGATGATGGATCAGCAAATTTACAATACGTTTATGATGTTGCCAGGGCTATTGGTCAAAACTTAGATCACGAGGCCGTAATCGTTAATAAATCCACAGTGCCAGTTGGTACTGGCGATAAAGTCAAAGCGATTATAGCAAAAGAATTAGCAAAACGAGGACAACATATTGATTTTGATGTGGTTTCTAACCCTGAATTTTTAAAGCAGGGGGACGCTATCAAGGATTTTATGCAGTCAGATCGCATTATTATTGGTGCAGATAACGAAAATACACTAAAACTCATGTATCTTTTATATAAGCCATTGAATGCAAAAGTGATTTCTATGAATGTGCGTTCGGCTGAATTATCAAAATATGCAGCCAATGCTTTTTTAGCAACTAAAATTAGTTTTATCAATGAGATGGCTCAATTTGCCGAAAAGTTTGGCGCCGATGTTCATAGTATTCGTGCTGGTATAGGTAATGACCCGCGTATAGGGATGGATTTTTTGCATGCTGGTTGTGGTTACGGCGGATCATGTTTTCCCAAAGACGTTAGCGCGTTAATTTGGATGGCTCGTGAGTATGGCATTGAAACCCCATTATTCAACGCTGTTGAAAGCATTAATTTACGACAAAAGCATTTGATTTTTAATCAGCTCAAGAAATATTTTAATAATGATCTAGAAGGTAAGGTAATCGCCCTATGGGGACTGGCATTTAAGCCCAATACCGATGATATGCGTGATGCTCCAAGCAAAGTATTGCTTGAATCTTTATGGCGTGCCGGGGTCAAGGTTCAAGGATATGACCCAGTAGCCATGGCAGAAGCCAGCAGAATTTATGGCGAGCGCTCTGATTTAACGTTGTGTAAAACCGCAGTTGAGGCGCTAGAAAATACTGATGCTTTAATTATTATTACTGAATGGGATGAATTTCGTCAGCCAGATTTTAATTTGATTAAAGCTAAATTGCGTCATCCGGTTGTTTTCGATGGACGCAATTTGTTTGAACCTAAGGCTATGGAGTCTCTAGGAATCGACTACTATTGTATTGGCCGGAAACATACCCTGCGCTACTCGCACTCCTCATTTACCTAAAAGTAAACTCCGGGTGCTCGTAGCGTGTGTAGCGCCTAAATGCAGTTATCGCAGGGTATGAGCTCCATAATCAGTATTATCTGGTAACCCGAATGAGGAAGCGTGTGCATGAAACATGATGACTTAACCATAAGAATAGTGATTGCTATGTTCGCCGGCGCTGCTTTTGGTTTAGTGCTTAAATTTTTGCCGGGGTCTTTTGTAATAGGGACGCAATTTATAAATAACATTTTGGCTTTGGGTGGAAATATTTTTATTTCCTTAATGAAGGTCTTGGTGGTTCCGATCGTATTTGTTTCAATAGTTTGTGGGGTGTGTTCTTTAGAAAAAATAACCACTATTGGTAGTATGGGTTTTAAGGCATTCAAATGGTTTATCATAACCACCTCAATTGCCGTTTTATTAGCTATAGTTTTTGCATATGTTTTTCAAGTTGGAATGAACCTGCATCTTACGCCAACGCCCGGTTTTAAGCCGGAGTCGATCCCATCTTTGTGGCAGCTTATCGGTGATATCGTTCCAAATAATCCAGTCAAAGCAATGGCTGACGCCAACATGCTGCAGATAATCGTATTTTCATTGCTTTTTGGAATCGCCATAAATATTGCTGGCGATGCTGGTCGCCGAGTTGCGCTATTTTTTGTTGATTTAAATACGGTTCTCATGAAGTTCATCATGATGCTGATGCGTATTGCTCCATATGGAGTTTTTTGTTTAATCGCTGTTTTGTTTGTGAACCAAGGGTTTGATTTGATTTTGGGGATATTAAATTACTTTCTCGCGGTTTTAGTCGTTTTATGTTTGCAGACGGGCATTGTTTATAGCCTGCTACTGCGCGCATATCACCTTTCGCCGAAAATTTTTTTCAGCAAGATGTATACCGTGATGTTATTTGCGTTTGGTGTATCAAGCAGTAATGCCTCAATTCCAATTGCCTTAGATACAATCGAGCGCAAGCTTGGAGTTAGTAATGCAGTCGCGTCTTTTGTGGTTCCGCTTGGTATAAATATTAATAAAAATGGCACGGCAATTATGCAGGGTGTTGCGGCCGTTTTTATTTCTCATGCATACCATCTTGATATCGGTTTGGTGGGAAATTTTATTTTATTCATTATGATTATTTTAAGTTCTATTGGAACCGCGGGGGTGCCAGGTGTTGGCATGGTCACTTTGGTTATGATTTTGCAGCAATTGGGGCTGCCAGCTGAAGGAATTGCTTTAATTATTGGCGTTGATCGTTTGCTTGATATGACACGTACCGCTGTTAACGTTACCGGGAATGCGATTATTGCCTGTTTGGTTGGCAGAGATGAAAGACAGTTAGATTACAATGTTTTTCGAGCGTCGGGGTGATCCTATGTTAAGAATTTATACCAGTTTCCTGAGTTAACAACTTGAACAGAGCTGTTTTTGTAAGCTTCTAAAAACCTTGTTGGCTTTTTAAATTTTGCTTTAGGGTTATATTTAAATTCGTAGCCGTCAAGTTTTCCGTCGTGCTCTTCAATATAATCTACTTCTTGTCCAGAATACATTCGCCAAAAATATTGGTTATAGTGGTTTTTATGATTTTGGTTGTATTTTGTTCTTTCTATAATGCAAAAATTTTCCCATAAATTACTAATGTCATCTCTTGTATCAAAAGAGTTAAAATTATTTATTAATGCGTTTCTAATACCCAAATCATAAAAATAAATCTTTTTTGATTTTCCAAGTTCTTTTCTCAAGTTTCTGCTAAAAGAATCCAAAGAAAAGACAATAAAACACTTTTCAAGTAAGTCTATATATTTTTTAACAGTTCCTTTGTTACATCCAAGGGTCTGGCCTATTTCATTATAAGAAACTTCATTTCCTAACTGAAATGCGAGGTGTTTCAATAAACTCAGTAAAATACTGGAATTTTTTATATTTTCAAAAGCTAAAATGTCTTTATAAATGTACTTGCTAGCTATGTCATACAACTCATCTTTTGATTTTTCTTCTGATTGATTAAACACTGAAGGGTAGGTTCCAAAACGCATTATGTTTTCTAATTTCCCGTTCAAATCAAACAAGCTAAATTTATTTTTAATTTCTTCGGTGGATAGTGGGTAAAGTTTAAATTCTCTGCTGCGACCAACAAGGGGTTCACCAACTTGATTGGCCAAATCAAAGCTGCTTGAGCCAGTTGCTATTATTTGTATTTCAGGATAAGTATCAACCAAAATTTTAAGAGTGAGGCCGATTTTGTTAATATTTTGAGCCTCATCTAAAACAATTAAATCATTTTCGCCAAGGAAGTCTTTCAATAGTAGTTCATTGGTTGTTTCAAGTTTTGGCTTTACGTTTAAGGATTCGCAGTTTAAATAACTTATTTTTTTGCCTAGATGCTTTTGTTCTTCTAATATTTGTTTTGATAATGTTGTTTTGCCAACACGTCTTGCCCCGTAAATGACCACAACCTTACCATGGTAGAGTTCCTTTTCTATATTTTTTTTTATAGTTCTTTCAAACATTTGCTGTCCTTATAGTGTTATTTTGGATTTATTGTTGCCCAAATTACTGAAAAATCGGCCATAACGACGACTATTTTACCGGTTTTTAAAAAATAAGCAAATTTATATTTATGGGGTATTATAGTGAAAAATCTAGGTGATGGCGTAGCACTAGTTATAGGCTTTGCTGATTATATTAGGGGAATTATGCGCGTAACCGGTTGGCGAAAAATAATTGTAATGTTTCGTATCATTATGACCACCTTAGAGGCGGCGTCATTGATGACTTTAGGGCTGGTATTTCGCAATGGAAATCGAAGCTACATAAATAAAAAAGTGCACATTTGGAATCAAAAAATGCTGCAGATTGTTCGTGCTAAATATAAAATTTTCAATCCCTACGGCTTTGAATTCAAACCTGACAGATCTTATGTTGTTATGAGCAATCATCTTAGTTTGTATGATATCCCCTTGATTTTTGCGACTTTTCCAGGCGCTAGTGTTCGCATGATAGCTAAAAAAGAGTTGTATCGCATACCTGTTTTTGGTTGGGGGATCAGGGCGGGTGAGTGTGTTTCGATTGATCGCACGAATCATCGGCAAGCCGTCAAGGATTTGGCCTTGGCCAAACAAAAAATACTAAGTGGTATTAAAATGTGGATTGCGCCAGAAGGCACGCGTTCACGCACGGGCAACATGGGCGAGTTTAAAAAAGGTGGTTTTAAGTTGGCGTTGGGTGCCAAAGCCATTATTGTTCCGGTTGCAATTATTGGCAGTAATAAAATTTTGCCGCCTGGAACTTTTGATTTTAGTGTTGGCGAGACAGTCGAAATGCATATTTGTAAGCCAATTGATACAATGGATTATAGCTTAAAAGATTTGCCAAAGCTTATGGAGGATACAGCTTCGGAGATAAAAGAGGCCTATTATAACAAGCATTAAAAATGTTGTGAGATACCCATGCGTGTAACCGGTTTACGAAAATTAGCTATAATACTACATATTATAATGGCTACTATAGCTGGGGCGGCATTAGTGACGTTTGGTGTGGTGTTTTTTCGTAAAAGCCGCAGTTACATGGATAAAAGAGTGCACATTTGGAGTCAAAAACTGCTGCAAATTGTCCGTGCCAAATATAAAATTTTTAACCCCTATGCCATTGAATTTAAATCTGATAGACCTTATGTTATTATCAGTAATCATCTTAGCCATTATGATATTCCATTGATTTTTGCAACTTTTCCTGGTGCTAGTGTTCGAATGATTGCTAAAAAAGAGCTGTATCGCATACCTGTTTTTGGTTGGGGTATAAAAGCTGGGGAGTGTATTTCGATTGATCGCAAGAATCCCCGGCAAGCATATAGAGATTTGGTTATGGCTAAAGAAAAAATGTTAAGCGGTATTAAAATATGGATTGCGCCAGAGGGTGGAAGATCTCGTACCGGTAAAATGGGTGAATTTAAAAAAGGCGGTTTTAAATTAGCATTAGATACTAAAGCTATTATTGTTCCGGTTGCAATTGTTGGTAGTAATAAAATTTTGCCCCCGGGAACTTTCGATATTGGTGTTGACGAAAATGTTGAGATGCATATTTGTAAACCAATTGATACGATGGATTATGGCTTAAAAGATCTGCCGAAGCTTATGGCAGATACCGCTTCGGAGATAAAAGAATTTTGTGAGGGCATATGATTAATCATGCGATGTTTAACGAAGTTTGGGGTAGGTTTGATTCGCAACACATTCCATTTTTAACTCGGTTAAAACAGAAAATGGAAACGAGCCAGCCTTATAAAGGCTTGAAAATCTTCCACAATATTCCTTTGACCTTTGAAACTGTGATTAAGGTAGATTCTTTATTATTAGGTGGAGCAGATGTAGTAGTTTCAGGGGTGTCTGTAATTAGTCCAAATAAAGCCGCAATGGGGTTTTTGGAGAGAGCTAATGTTAAGGTTGATCTAGATAAAAAAATCGATGGGGGATTTAATGCTTATTTAGATTGTGGTGCTGAACTGTTAAACTTTCCTGCCCCATCATTAGGCACAGTCGAGCTTACCCAAACTGGCAGTGTGATTTACCGCGATCATCCAATCCCGCATTCCTATCCAGTAATATCAATAGATGACAGCCCGCTCAAACACTTGGAGACTATCGGAACGGGGCACAGCTGCGTAGAGGCAGTGAGCAAGTTGACTAAGCAGCCTATCGATAACAAAAAATTCATGGTTTTTGGGTATGGTAAAGTAGGCAGAGGCATAGTTAAGGCCTTGAAAAACTACACCAATGAAGTTGTTGTAGTAGAAAGTGATCAAAAATTAATAAATACGTTAGCTAAAATGAATTTAAATGTTATTAATGCTTCTTCTGTTGGTGATATTAAAAGAGAATTAGCGGATACCCACTGCGTTATTACCGCTACTGGTAAAAAAGGTTGTGTTTCTGAGATCTTAGACAGAGAAGATCTGGCTGGGATCCATTTGGCCAATGCGGGTGTGGAGGATGAGTTTGGGGCAAAATTTACTACCGATGATGTTTTATATGCTAAACAACCAGTGAATTTTTCTTTGGATGTGCCAACTGTACTGCATTATCTAGATCCAGTTCTGTACGCTCATAATATCGCCTTAGATTTGCTTATTGCCAACGAGTTTCCCAGTGGCTATCATCAATTTCCGGATTATTTGGCAAAAGAAATTATGCAGGAGTGGGAGCAATTACATGATGCCGATCTAGAGGAAATGCTGGCAATTTGACCAGCAGTTGCACATTCTGGATGGATTACACTTTTTAAAATAAAAACGAGTAGAAACATGAACGAAAAAACAAATAACCAAACCGAAACCTTGGGTTTTCAGACTGAAGTAAAGCAATTGTTGCATCTGGTCACGCATGCTCTTTACAGTAACAAAGAGATTTTCTTACGCGAGCTGATTTCTAATGCATCTGATGCGGCGGATAAATTGAAGTTTGAGGCGTTAGCTAGCCCTGGGCTTTATGAAAATGATGCCGATTTGAAGGTTTGGGTGGATTTTGATGCCAAAGAGCGGACCATTACGATACGTGATAACGGTATTGGCATGAGCCGTGATGAAGTGGTCGTCAATTTAGGTACGATTGCTAAATCGGGCACTAAAGATTTTTTGGCTGCTTTAACCAATGATCAGGCAAAAGATGCAAATTTAATTGGTCAATTTGGTGTAGGGTTTTATTCGGGTTTTGTGGTTGCTGATAAAGTTACCGTAAAAACCAGGAGGGCTGGGGCACCGAAAGAATATGGGGTGTTGTGGGAGTCGAATGGGGAAGGGGAGTTTACCATTGCGGCTCTTGAAAAAGCCGATCGTGGAACGGAAGTAATTCTTCATTTAAAACAGGACGAAAGCGAGTTTTTGGAATATTTGCGTTTGCGCCAGATTATTATCAAATATTCTGACCATATTATGCTGCCGATCATCATGAAAAAGCCATTATCCGAAGAAGAAAAAGTGGCACAAGAGGAGGTTGTAAACAAAGCTACAGCGCTTTGGGCTTTACCGAAAAAGGACATTAAAGACGAGGACTATAAAACCTTATACCGCCACATTAGCCATGATTTTGAGGATCCGTTGGTATGGAGTCACAACCAAGTTGAGGGGAAGTTGGAGTATACAACGTTGCTTTATGTGCCAGGTCATGTCCCTTTTGATTTTAATATGCGCGAAAAAAAGCACGGGTTAAAGCTGTATGTGAGACGAGTTTTTATTTTGGATGATGCAGACCAGTTGTTGCCAAATTATTTGCGATTTATTCAAGGAGTTGTGGATTCTAAAGACTTGCCGCTTAACGTCTCGCGCGAGATTTTGCAAAATAACCGTGTGATTGAACAGATCCGTTCCGGAGTAATTAAGCGCGTTTTAGATATGCTTGAAAAAATGGCGACCGAAGAGCCAGAGAAATACACCAAGTTTTGGTTGGCTTTTGGTAAGGTACTAAAAGAGGGTGTTGCTGAAGACATTGCTAATCAAGAGCGCATAGCCAAGCTGTTTAGATTTGCTTCGAGTAAAACCGACAGCGCCGAGCAAACCGTCTCGTTAGACGAGTACATGCAGCGTATGTTGCCTGATCAGGAGAATATTTATTACATTACTGCCGAAGGGTTCAATGCGGCAAAAAATAGCCCTCATTTAGAGGTGTTCCGCCAAAAGGGAATTGAGGTGTTGTTGCTCGATGAGCGTGTGGATGAGTGGTGGTTAGCTCATTATCATGCCCATTGCGGTAAAAAATTCCAATCAATTGCCAAAAGCGATCTTGATCTAGGCAAGTTCGCTGATGCCGCTAAAAAAGAAGAAAAAGAAAAAATCAAAACCGAGAGCGAAAGCTTGTTGAAAAGGATGCAAGAGGTTTTGGCTGATCGGGTGAAAGAAGTTCGCATCAGCGAGCGTCTGACAGATTCTCCGGTTTGTATCGTAACTGCCGAAAACGATATGAGCTACAATTTACAACGCATTATCGCTGATATGGGGCAAAACGCGCCTCAAATCAAACCAATTTTGGAAATCAATCCTGAGCATGTGTTGATTCAGCAATTAAAAAATGAAGCTGATGAAAAAAGGTTTGCTGAGTGGGCCAATCTGTTTTATGAACAGGCGGTTTTGGTTGCCGGCGGAAAACTGGACGACACCGCTGCCTTTATTAAGCGATTGAATTCATTGTTGATTTAGTGGTTTTTCGGGTGGCATCGGAGAGAATTGAGAAAATGTTTTATTCCGAACAGACTGAGTTGATTTTGAGTAAGTGACCAATTAAAAAATAATTTTTGAGAAAATAGCTATGAAAAAAACTATAAATGTACTTTTGTTCGTTGTTGGCAGCTACTTGTTGTTTTGTTGCCATCCTATGGCATATGCGATAATCAAACCAGCTGCTCTGCAAGAAGGCGATACTGTTGGTATAATTGCTCCAGCTTGTCCTTTTAGACTAAAACCTGAAGAGGAGAGAATGGAAATAGATGCAATGGTTAAAAGATTAGAGGATCTGGGTTTAAGGGTAAAGTTAGGTAAACACATATTCAATAATGAGAAGTCATATTACGCCGCTAAGCCTGAAGAGGCGGCTCAGGATTTAAACGAGATGTTCGCCGATCAAGAGGTTAAGGCAATTATTGCCCTGAGGGGTGGTTATGGATCAGATCGTATTTTGAAGCTTATTGACTATGAAGCTATTAGGCAAAATCCGAAAATTTTTATGGGATATAGCGATATAACTACATTGTTGGTGGCAATAACAGTTAAAACAGGTCTTGTTACTTTCCACGGTCCGATGGCTTCTGCTAAATGGAGTCCGTTTACAACCTCTTATGTAAAGCGAGTTTTATTCGATGGTGAAACTGTTGTTTTCGGTAGTGAGGGTAAAAGCGAGTATTTTAAGACCATAGCTGGGGGTGAAAATTGTAGTAAGGCCGAAGGTAAACTTTTAGGTGGGAATTTTCCTACATTTTCTGCCTTGATAGGTAGAGAACAATTTCCAAAATTCATCGAAGGTGATGGTGTTATTTTATTTCTTGAAGATATTGGAGATGCTACTCATCGGGTAAGTAAAGCGCTAAATCAGGTGGTAAATATCGGTATGCCTATTAAAGGAATTGTATTTGGCCAGTCTGGTAAATGTGAGGAATCAGGAGGAGGGGATGGGACGCTTCTAACTTTAGATCAGGTGTACAAGGATACGATTTTACCTCTAGAAATACCCGTGATGTCTGGGGTTAATATTGGGCATATCCCTGATATGTATGTAATGCCAATAGGAATCGAGGTTGAGATGGATGCTGTATCAGGTACGATAAAAATGTTAGAACCTGCTGTATGTGGGCACGGCGAGGTGTAAAGGTTGAGGCATTTAGCGGCAATTTGAAGTTTCCCTTTTTATGGTAGGGTTACCTGGATAAGTTGTTATTTCAACGCTTATTTATTTGGTTTAACCTTCCGTTTTTTTAAACAATGGGCTCCGGAAGTTTCTAAATCTCGTCCAATAGTTCTTGTATTCGCTTGATTTGATCACGCACCGCGGCCGCCTCTTCAAACTCTAGGTTGCGTGCATGATTATACATTTTTTTCTCAAGCTCTTTAATTTTCTTTGCCAGTTTGTCTGGGGATGCAGATAAATATTCAGCCATTTCTTCGGTGGCTTTAGAATCGGTTTGTTTGGCATATGCATCTTCCATAACATCGCGCACCGCTTTAATAATGCTGGTAGGAGTGATGTTGTGCGTTTTGTTGTACTCCTGTTGGATCTTGCGACGGCGGCTCATTTCGTCCAATGCACGCCGCATCGATTTGGTGATTTTATCGGCATACATGATAACTTTGCCATGAACGTTGCGCGCAGCTCTGCCGCTGGTCTGAATTAAAGCTTGAGTTGAACGTAAAAACCCCTCTTTATCCGCATCTAAGATCGCAACCAAAGACACCTCTGGCAAATCTAGCCCCTCACGCAGCAAGTTAATCCCCACCAAAACGTCGAAAACACCAAGCCTCAGGTCACGTAGGATCTCTACGCGTTCGATCGTATCAACCTCTGAGTGCAAGTAACGCACTTTTATTCCATGCTCTGCTAAGTACTCAGTCAAATCTTCTGCCATGCGCTTGGTCAGTGTTGTAACTAAAACCCTTTCTTTAGCGTTAACGCGTTTATTGATCTCAGAGAACAAATCGTCAACTTGGGTTGTAGCCGGTTTTATTTCAACTTCGGGATCAACCAAACCGGTTGGACGCACCAGTAATTCCACAACCTGTTTAGAATGCTTCATCTCGTAATCCGCCGGCGTTGCCGAAACGTAAATTGTCTGCGGAGCCAGATTTTCAAATTCAGCAAATTGCAAGGGGCGATTGTCCAGGGCAGATGGCAATCTGAATCCGTGTTCAATTAATGTGGTT